>Ga0007816_1000028_pt1 | contig 42702 bp, 50 predicted proteins | sample CryBogCBE27Jul09_FD_71213 | JGI IMG/M metagenome (GOLD analysis project Ga0007816, IMG submission 71213) | Freshwater microbial communities from Crystal Bog, Wisconsin, USA - CBE27Jul09 | ecosystem: Environmental > Aquatic > Freshwater > Lake | place: Crystal Bog, Wisconsin, USA | collected...
TATAATCAAGACCCGGGTCCATCTAGTTCAACAGGAAATGTGACATTAACATCTAGTTTGGGATTAGTAAAAACATTCAATACGACAATTTCTCAAAACTTTATCAGTTCAAAAGATGAAGTAACTGATTCCTATGATTCGGATACTTTATTAATTTATAGGCCAAATGTTGGACTTAGAAAAACTAATAAACCAAATTTCGTACAACATTTACCATTAGTTCCGGTTGGGTGTATATTTCCTTTTGCTGGTCCAGTATCAGCAGTCCCTACCGGTTATCTATTATGTGACGGTAGTGAACAGGAAAAAGCACAATATCTAGATCTATTTAATGTTATTGGATACACATATGGCGATCCGATAACGCTAATAGGAAAAAACAGTTTTAGAATACCTGACCTAAGAGGACGTTTTGCATTAGGTCTAGACAATATGAATAATGGTAATACTATCAATACCGGAACAGGATCGCAATATACTATCAGCACTCCAGCTGGGAGAGTTACTGAATCAACAGCAAATGTTATCGGTAACGGTAGTGGCAATGAAAAAGTCACATTAGATCTTAACAATTTACCTGAACATAAACACACGCTCCTCGGCGATCAAGGAACACAGTTTTATGCAGTTAATAGTACATCGGGAACTCCAACAGATACTGGAGCAACTAACATATTTGGTGCTGCATCAGGTGCAGGCGAAGCAATAGATAGGACAGGAAATATTCTTTATGGGCCACCATCGGCTCAACCTATAACTGTTATGAATCCTTATATGAGCGTTAACTATATCATATATTCAGGAAAGGTCTATTCAATCTAATGTCATACACTATCTCACTCACTAACGGTAATACCTTAACCACACTGTTAGACGGTACTATTGATACTAGCTCAACTGATCTAACATTAATAGGTAGAAATTATACGGGGTTTGGACAGTATTATAATGAAAATACAGTCAAATTACTAGAAAATTTCGCCAGTATCAATCCGCCAACAAAGCCTCTTATAGGACAGATTTGGTTTAATTCTGCCACATCTGGCATAGAAGTTTATACAACAACCGGTTGGAGGACAGCATCTGGACCTATCGTAAGCGATACTGAACCATCAAATTTAACCACTGGTGACATATGGATCGATAGCCGACAAGACCAATTATATTTTTATGATGGAACTAATCTAATATTAGCTGGCCCAACTTGGGGAAAAACACAGGGAATAACTGGATTAAAATCTGAAACTATATTTGATGCTAATGGAAATCCATATACGATCTTAGTATTGTATGTATCAAATATCATATATGCTATCATATCAAACAGCGCATTTACACCGTCTCCTATCATCCCTGGATTTTTAACCGTCAGGAAAGGATTCCAAACCAGTAGCAGTTTTGATTCAATGTTTTACACCACTGTAACTAATTCTCTACAGTTAGACGGGCTCACTAGCAATCAATATATGAAGTTGAATCAAGATCAAATAACCACAGGTGAATTTGTAGTTAATAATGATTTGGGTGTAACTGTAGGAGCTAGAGGTATAGGAACATTTTATGTACCACCAACTACTACAAAAGTATCTGTTAAAAATAATGCCAATGGTGGGATACTAACTCTTCAGACGACAGACAATAGCGGCAACACAAACGATATCGTTTATATTGACGGTGCTAATAGTAGGGTAGGTATATTAAACGCCTTCCCAACTGTTGCTCTAGATGTTACTGGAACTACTAAAACTACTAATCTTTCAGTCACTACATCATCAACACTTGCCGGTCTAACAATAACAGGTACAACTGTTTCTAGTTCTACAGGTATAACAATATCTCCAGGTACTAGCCAGAATATAACATTAACAAATACACCTAGGATCTTAGGATTAGCGCAACCAACAAGCAATAACGATGCTGCTAACAAGATTTATGTCGATAATACTGTTAAATCGGCTCCGCTTTCGTTAACTTTTATTGATAACGGATTAGAATCAAATATTAATACTAGTATAATATTGATGTTGAACGATATAGCTGATCCAACTACTTATTATCCCGGAAAAATTGCCTACATACACGTACAACATATAGATTTCGTTAATAAAGTAGTCGCTAGATATCTCAAAGAATTCCATATTGTAGGAATTGCTTGGGCATGGGTGGCAGATTTAACGAGCAGTATATGATAAATATCTTAAACATATGATTCGGGAGTCTTAGAATGCCATATCAAATTACCCACTTTTCTGGTACACCATTAGCAACAGTGGACGACGGCACGATTGATCAAACCACAGACCTTAAGTTAGTTGGTAAAAACTATGCTGGGTATGGTACTATACAAAATGACAATTACGTCTATCTACTAGAAAATTTTGCCAACATCACCAGTCCTCCCAAGGCGATAGCTGGGCAGTTATGGTATGATAGCGGAAACAATAAATTAAAATTTTACGATAAGAATTCTAATTGGCGCACCACTGGTGGTACTACAACTAGTGCAGCAGCTTCTCCTCCTACTGGATTAACACTTGGTGATCTGTGGTATACTACTGATACTAAACAGCTTTACGTTTTTAATTCCGATCAAACAACTACATTGATTGGTCCGCAAGGAGTTACTGGCGCAGGACAAGCCGGATTAGAAACAGTAACAGTATTAGGAACTGATACACTACCTCACACTATAATTTTATGTTACGTAAATACTATCGTTACTTTTATAATGAGTAGCGATTCCTTTACTTTAGACAGCACAATAAATCCAATTATTGGTTATACCTATATAAATCAAGGTATAACACTGATTAATAGTGCTACAGGATTAACTACAACCGCTTATAGACTATGGGGAACTGCTTCAACAGCAGATGCTATAAACATTTCCGGAACCGCAGTTCCAGGAACAAGTCTAATACAAGCAAGTAATCCGACATTTACTGGTCAAGGACATTTTCCAGATACAGGGTTAACTGTAGGTACTACCAGCAATGATTTGCAAGTTTTTATTGATACTGGTAATAATAGATTACCAACCATACAAAATGTAGCTTCTTCACAGATATCATTTAAAGTAAAGGATTCTATCAGTTCTACAGTTAGGAATCCCTTAGTATTAAATTCTCTAAATGCTAATCCAGGAGCTGATCTAGTTTATGATCTAGGTTCTAGTATAGCAAGGTGGAACAATGTTTGGGTAGGAACTATACATTCAAGCGATATCTACGGAACACTCCATGGCAGTCTAAGTGGAACAGCTGACAGATCTAATAACTTATTATACAATGGAGTATATGTTTCGGCAGTAGCTACAGCTACAGCTAACACAATAATGGCAAGAGATGCTAGCGCAAATACCGCAGTTAACATATTAACAGCATCTACTATCAATGCATCAACAGTAGGCAGTGTATCTACTACATATTATGGTACATTATCCGGAACAGCTACTAATGCAAATAATATATTATACAATTATGATGGAAGCCATGCAACTAATTTTGTTACAGCAACAGATCAAAATGTCGTAAACTCTGTGATAGCTAGAGATTCTAGCGGTAATTTTGCAGCGAATATAATGACAGGCACGGCAACAAAAGCAAAATATGCTGACTTAGCAGAAAAATATCTAGCAGATATAGCCTACGAACCAGGCACAGTTCTTGTATTTGGCGGTGAAGAAGAAGTAACAACTACTACAGAATATGCTGATACTCGGGTAGCAGGTGTAGTATCAACTGATCCTGCTTATCTAATGAATTCAGAATCTAGCGGAGTTGCTGTTGCGTTGAGAGGCAAAGTTCCTGTTAAGGTTAGTGGAATGATCAAGAAAGGTGATTTATTAGTTACGAGCACAATTTCTGGATATGCTGAAGCAGCACAACATAGTGGTGTTACAGCTTCGGCAGTATTTGCCAAGAGCCTAGAAAATAAAAGTGATTCCGGACTAGGAGTTATCATGGCAGTTGTGGTATAAGATAGAATATTGGAGATAAGCAAATGCCAGTAACCGGGGATATCATAACCGCCCAAAGTTATAATGATTTACAGACGTCTGTTTATAACATACTAGGCAACGGATCTGGTCAGAACGGCTATGGTAAAAGTCTAGTAAGCACTCCAGTAAATGTTGGAGATGATATTACAGGTGCTAAATGGGCCAGCTTAAAAGTTGATATATTAACAGCAGCACAACACCAAGGAATAGCATCTGGTGCAAATATAGCTAATCTTCCAACACCAGGAACTAACGGAGATTTTTTTATAAGTGCAACAGATTTAGGTCTCTTCCAATTAGCTACAACTGAAATCGCAAATAACAAATTCTTACTTGGTGCTGGGCAATATAGTGACGAAAATTTACTTAACGCAGCAAATGCACCGATAAGCAACACTAGGACAGCTAGCTGGGGCGGTTCTACAAAACCAACAGTTACACACGCATTCACAGTAACATTTAATAATGCGGCAGCAGCACGATACTTCTTTAATGCAGGCAGCAGTCTCAGATTCACTGCTTCTTTTAACGGATCTCCAACTAGCCAAAATCGTGCTTGGAATAAATTGCTTACTAGTATCGGTGTTGTTGTTTTTGATCACTCGGCTACTACTGCAAGCGGTGGGACCGGCTCAGCTATTGGATTTTATACACTTACTGATACTCCGCAAACTGTTTTTATCGCATCAGGTGCAGGTGTTTATGGTGTGGCTAGCCCATATAGCACAAATGACTATGTTGTGAAAATGAGTTGTAATGTGCCAAATAATTCGCAAGGTGGTGCTACACAAATATTTGTGACTATAAACTTTGATGACTTCCATAGCGGTAGTTATCTAAAAGACGTAGTTAATGGTACATTAACTTCAAATGTCTTAATAAGGAGAGCTTCGGGATCAAATGTTAATGAAGCAGCTCCTAGGGGAACTAATCATATATTGTTAGACGGTTATACATATTAAACGATCACCGACATCTTAGTGATAAATATCTCAAGGGATTGATTTATTATGACGATTAGTGCTGGTTCGAAAATACTCCAACAAGACTACAATACGATACAGACAAATATCGCTAACATTCTAGGTTCGGGATCTGGTCAAGCCGGTTACGGATTAACTTATTCTGCAACACCTACTCCTGGATCTAATTATAATAGCCAACCTCTAACCGGAACTAACCAGATAACCGCAGCTAGCTGGGCGGCATTGAAAGCAGATATTTTAATAGCTGCTAATCATCAAGGCATTGCTTCTTCATATACATCTATATTATCATTGATAGGTGCTAGTTTTACTGGCTCTATTTCTTCCGGAACTTTAACTGTTTCTGGAGTAACAGGAACTATAGCTATAGGTGATCCGGTTTGGGGATCAGGAGTTACGCCAGGAACATATATAACTGGCGGTAGTGGAACATCTTGGACTGTTTCTCCTACTCAAACCGTAACAGCAAGATCTATGCGATCTGGAGGAAATATCGCAGCGGGAGATAGGGTAACAGCTAAAGAAACTGCATTGTGGCCAAGCGCAGTCTCAGATATCACAAGCAGTAAGTTTTTTATCGCAGAATATAGCGATGAATCTTTTAGTCCAGATATTTCTAACTCTAGGACTACACCTTGGGGAAGCCCTAGCAATCAATTACTTTATCATACCTTTACTATAGATTTTGGATCTGCTAGTAATGCCAGATATTATTTTAATTCCGGAAGCAGTATCAAATTTTCGGCTTCGTTAACGGGTACATCTAATACTGTGCAAGATATTAACTGGATTAATCTGTTGAGAAATATGGGAACTATAACATTCGATCATGGTTCAACTTCTGGGTCAGGAACTATCGGAACAGGATCATCTATTGGATTTTATAATCTTACAAGCAGTACACAAACAATCTTTACTGCATCAGGTACAGGATCATATTCTGCTAACACTTACGCTATTTCAATAAATTGCGATGTAGCTAACAATTCGTCAGGCACTGCTAGATATATGTATGTGAATATAGTATTTCTCGATTCTCATAATAATGCTTTTAGTGATAGTGTTGATGGAACACTTACTTCTACCATATCGAAGCGTAGAGCATCTGGAACACACGTCTCGGTAACATCCCCTACAGCAGTAAATACTAAACTATTATCAAGCTAATCAATATTTCCTCATCGACTTTTAAAAAGTTATAATTACTTTAGACAGAGGAGATATCTCAATGGATTTACGTTTAAAAGCAGCACTTGATTCTGCTAACTTTATGATAACTTTTAATAATCAGAGAGATATGATCAAACAGGCTTTTAAAGAGAATTGTCTTCATCACGAAAATGGTCGCAGGTTTACTATAAACAGAGAACTGATAAATTTCCTATCAACATTGGTTTCTAGAGAACAGACAGAAGACGTAGTAATTTTAGATGACATGGAAGTTCCTTATATGATTTCAGATGTTAGAGAATTTTTAGAAAAAGTGTTTGATATATACACAGAAAGCACCAATCAATACTATCAAGATTATTCCAAACTTATGTCAACAAGATCAATTGATAAAATAGTCGGAGAATAAATGGAAAAGACCCGAGGTATATTACTATTTGCTCATAATAATAGTGAAATCGATTATGCTAAGATAGCCTTCGTTTGCGGAAAATATGCGCAGAAACAACTAGATGTACCTATTAGTCTTGTTACTAATAAGACTACACTCGAATGGATGAAAAAGAAAAATAAGAAACACGTTGGTTTTTTTGATAAGATAATATTAACAGATGGGATTAATTCTTATACTGATCAAAAAAGACAATTCCATGATACACAAACTGTAAAAATAAATAGGTTTGATAACGGATATAGATCTCGTGTATATGATCTTTCTCCATATGACAAAACTCTAGTTATTGACACTGATCTATTATTATTAAATGATAATTTAAAAAGCATATGGGAAACCGATGCAGACTTTATGATAAACCAGTTCCATCATGATTTATCTTCAGATAGAGAGAATAGCGAATTTGTAAAAGTAAGCGATGCTAGTATAGACTTTTATTGGGCAACTGCATTTTATTTTGAAAAAACAAAAAATACTAAGATCTTTTTCAGCCTTTGCCAACATATTTTAGAGAATTATGACTATTACCGATTCATGTATCAGATAGAAAGCAGTTTGGTACGCAACGATTTTATCTTTAGCATAGCTATACATATACTAGGTGGGTTCAGTAATAAGAATAAACCTATGAGTTTACCTTGCGATATCTATTACACTACAGACAGAGACGAATTGATAGATGTTAAAAATAAGAATTGTTTGATATTTTTAATACAGAAAAAAAATCTATTAGGTGAATTTACTCTATCAAAAATAACAGACCAAAATATTCATATAATGAACAAGTATAGCATAGATAGGCAAACAAAAAAGCTATTGAAGGTGTTAGATAATGACTAAGGGATATCTAATATTTGCACAAAATAACAAAACAGATGATTATATAAGGATGGCATATGCCTTAGCACTCAGCATCAAAGTTTCTCAGGACGAAGTAACTGATGTTTGCTTGGTAACGGACATACCGGATAGTATCCCCCAACACTACACATATGCTTTTAATAAAATAATAACAGTTCCTTGGAATGACGATGCTTGGTTTTCTACATGGAAGATAGAAAATAGATGGAAACTGTATTCTATTTCTCCATACGATGAAACAGTTATACTAGATGCTGATATGCTTTTCCTATCAAATATTGATAATTGGTGGAATTATCTATCAAAAGCGCACGATGCTTGTTTTGTTACTAAATCTATGACTTATAGAGGAGAAGTCGCAGACGATTCCTACTATCGTAAGACTTTTATAGATAACGATTTGCCAAATGTCTATAGCGCATTTTTTTATTTTAAGAAGACTGATCGATTATCGGATTATTGGAATACTGTTAAAATTATAACATTAAATTGGAAAACATTCTTTAAAAAGTTCCTATCATTAAATGCACCAAAACGTTTGTCAATGGATGTTGTATTTGCGCTTGCTGCTAAAATACACGGATTAGGTGACGATATTACTAGTAGTTTTGATTATCCAACGATAACGCATATGAAAGCGTATGCACAGGGGTGGAGATCTACCGAAAATGATTGGATGAGTCGTGTAGGATCTTATATGAATTCTAGAGGAATATTGAAGATAGGTAATCATCAGCAGTCGGGTATATTCCATTATACTGAAAAGGAATTCTTAACCGACCACATAGTAACGGTTTATGAAAATCTCTACAAGGAGAAATTCAATGTCTGATATTTTTGATATTTTACGTAAACTAGAAAATACAAGCAATAAACCTAAACATTATGTTTATTATGATCCTTCAAACGGGAAAGTATTGCATATAAGGAATTATCCAGAATCGGATGTCTATCCTTTTGTGGAGTTAGAATCTGAAGAATTAGATGATGAATCTAGGAAATTAACTGATTTCCAGATCGTTTTTAACGGAGGAGTTCCTTCCCTCATAAAAAAAATAGATATAGCAATTAAATTTGATGTTAATTTAGATATCTATAAGATTGAAAAAATAAATCAAGAGGCTGATCTTAACATAGATCTCATAATCGAACAGGATAATATAAACCGTAGATTTATTTTTGTTCTTTCAAATAATTTATTTGTTGAATCCTTGTCTGATGATAGAGAATTGATTTTTTATGTTACAGCAGAAAATGATCCAAATATTTTATACCAAACTATAAGATTCCCAGTAAGGAAATTGATAAAAACTAGGAAATTAAGGATATTTTTTGATGGGTACGAAAATAAAGAACCCTGTAACATCTATACCAAAAAAATATTTGAAACTAACCTGCATTTGGATAAGAGATGAAAAAATTAAATTTACACGAAATAGATACAGTGTTTATAAGCTACGACGAACCTAACGCTGAAAAAAATTATGCTGAGTTGATAAAGATAGTTCCGTGGGCCAAAAGAGTACACGGAGTGAAAGGTAGCGATAATGCACATAAGGCAGCTGCTAATCTCAGCGAAACTGACAGATTTATCACCGTTGATGCTGACAATATAGTTGACCCTAAGTTTTTCCAACAGAAAATAGACATAGCCGGAACTAAATCAAATCTTGTTTTTAGTTGGTGTGGACGCAACGCGGTTAATGGATTAATATATGGAAATGGCGGACTAAAGTGTTGGACCAAAGATTTCGTCCTAAATATGAAAACGCACGAAAATGCTGATCCAGACGATACTGAAAGCGTAGTTGAATTTTGTTTCGATCCTAGATACTATCAATTTAACGAATGTTATTCTACTAGCTATATCAACAGTAGTCCGTTCCAAGCGTGGCGTGCAGGATTCCGAGAAGGCGTAAAAATGAGCCTAGATCGAGGAGCTAAGACAGAAGATATTAAACGAGTATGGTGGCAAAATTATCAAAGACTATTGATTTGGTCAAATGTTGGCGCCGATGTTAAAAACGGACTTTGGGCGATGTACGGAACACGATTAGGTTGTTATATGACTAACTGCACCGAGTGGGATTATGTTAATGTACGAGACTTTGAATATCTAACGAATTTTTGGAAAGAAAAGATACAACCAACGATAACAGATGATACTATTGCAGAAGAAGTCGAAGCTGTTGGTAAAAATTTAAAGGATTATCTCAATCTAGAGATTGCTGATTTAGATGCAGAAGCTAGCATATTTTTTAAAAAAGTATATCAAAATACTCCTAGGATAATAGGAAGAAATATTTAAAATTCGTATCCAAATTCTTTTATGTCTTTGGCAAAAAGTTCGGATACGATAATCTTTGTCTCGTCGTCGTAGGCTTCTCTATATTCTGGAATTGGTGTAAACCAAACTAACGATTCGTAACATTCAAAATAATCTTGTATGATTTTAAAATCTTCTTCTAGATTTTCTACTTTAAAAATATAATCAGCTTTCTTTATAGTACCATCTTCTTTAGTATATTGGATCCAATCTATCTGCTGATCTAACGGATGCCACCATTGATTGGGTATAGTTATAGATTTTAGTTTGGGTAGATTTTTAACAAACGAAATAAAATCACAATCTGCTATTGGATTATTATTATTTTTTAGATCTAGATACCCTAGTCTAACTCTAGCCCAGGGATTCATAACAACACTAATGACTTTAGTTCCTGGATAATATTCTTCTCTTTGCTTCAGATTTGCCTTAGCATTATCTAGCTCGTCGTCTACTATCAATCGATACATAGCAACTTTTGGAGCTAAACAGTGGAACCAATATTTTATCTCTCCTATACCAATATAGGACATTGGTATTTTGATCCACATAAAAAAGGAATTGCCTGTTTTAAAATTTTCGTTCATTCTATTATTTTATGTGATTTTTTGGATCTTGTCAAGATTTTATTAGAGCAAAAAAATTCTATAGATGCTGGTTTAATAATAAGTATCTTACAAAGTTGAGAGGGTTAAAATGAAAATATCCATGATAGGTTGTGGTAAGTTGGGATTACCTTGTGCAGAAGTGATGAGCACAGTGTATGATGTTGTAGGGTATGATGTAATAAAAGATCCAACAGCCACTATACCATTATTAGATTCTATACAAGCAGCAGTAATAGATAGAGACATAATCTTTGTAGCTGTACCAACTCCTCACGATCCATCCTATGGTGGGTCTACTCCGATAGCCGATCTACCTCCTAGAGATTTTGATTATAGCATAGTTCAGACGGTGTTAAGAGAGATTAACAAATATGTTAACCAAACACAGCTAGTAGTATTGATTAGTACTGTATTGCCGGGTACAGTTAGAGCACACTTGCGTCCGTGCATTACGAATGCTAGATTCATTTACAATCCTTATCTAATAGCTATGGGATCAGTTAAATGGGATATGATTAATCCAGAATGTTTAATTATTGGAACAGAAGATGGATCTCTTACAGGTGATGCACAGATATTGATCGATTTCTACAAACCTTTAATGCAAAATAATCCACGTAATAATGTTGGTACTTGGGACGAAGCAGAAGCTATAAAAGTCTTTTATAACACATTTATTTCTGCTAAGATCGGTCTAGTAAATATGATACAAGATGTAGCAGAAACTAATGGAAACATCAATGTTGATGTAGTGACAGATGCTCTTAAAGCTGCTACACAAAGAATTACCGGTCCTAAATACTTGACTGCAGGATTAGGTGATGCAGGGGCTTGCCATCCTAGAGATAATATAGCATTGAGATATCTAGCAGAGAAACTGGATCTTGGATATGATTTATTCCATGCTATAATGCATAGTCGAGATAAGCAAGCAGAACGTATGGCCAATAAATTGATAAAATTAAGTAGAGAAACTGATTTGCCTGTAGTCATACACGGTCGTGCTTACAAACCCTATGTTCCATATACTATCGGTAGTTACAGTGAATTGGTAGGATACTTTGTAAGAGAAGCTGGCATACAATTAAATTATGTAGACCCACTCACAGGCGATGATGCGATCATTGATAGCCCTGCTGTATTCTTAATGGCACATAATGCAGAAGTGACTTATTCGGGAACAGGAGTGCAACTTGTCCCTGATAGTCTATATTGTACTATACCTAAGGGTAGCGTAGTTGTTGATCCGTGGCGACAGTTTCCAAAAACAGATGGTATAACTGTTATACACTACGGTAATACACGAAATGTATGATATCATCTTTATCTCTTATAAAGAACCAAACGCAGAAGATAATTGGCAACTGTTAAAGTCTAGATTTAGTTTGGCTAAAAGAGTTAAAGATGTTACTGGTATCCATCAAGCACACGTTGCTGCTGCTAAGAAATCTATGACCAATATGTTTTGGGTAGTTGATGGTGATGCCCAAATAGTTGATGATTTTAATTTTGATTATGAAGTTGATGATTGGTCAAAAGATTGTGTCCATGTGTTTAAGAGCCAAAATCCAATCAATGGATTAACATATGGATATGGTGGAGTTAAGCTGCTACCAAAGAAATTAACAATGAATATGGATATAACTACAGTAGATATGACTACTTCTATCAGTGAAAAATTTAAATCAGTTCCTATCTTAAGCAATATTACAGCATTCAATACAGATACTTTTAATACTTGGAAAAGCGCATTCCGTGAATGTGTTAAATTATCTAGCAAAGTGATAGACGGACAAATAGATGCTGAAACACAAGATAGATTAGAAATCTGGTGTACTAAAGGACAGAATCAAGACTACGGTCATTGGGCATTGCTCGGAGCACAAGCAGGCAGGAAATATGGTTGCGCAAATGCAGGTAACCCAGAAATGTTGTTAAAGATAAATGATTGGAAATGGTTGAAAGATGAGTTTGAAAAATACTGATTTCCAAAATATACCGTGGGATGATATAAATGAATTTGGCCAAAAGACTATGCTTGGGACTGATCTATTTGCTGTTAGCTGGATTATGGGGAGGTTTTGTAATTATAACTGTAGCTATTGTTGGCCTTATGCTCGCAGTGATGTACCTGATCACTTTCCTTTGGAAGTTTATAAACGCACGATAGACGAAATCAAGAAACAGGCAAGGTCGAATGGATTTAAAAATTTCCATTTTAGTTTTAGTGGAGGAGAACCGACAGTTTTCAAGGATTTTGATAATTTACTCAGTTATTACGTTAATGATGATTTACCTAGCTATCAAAGTTTTCATATGACTAGTAATTGTAGTCCGGGAATGAAATGGTGGAATCGTATGATCCCTACATTAAAAAAATTTAATCGAGCCAGTATTACTGCTAGCTTCCACGCAGAGTTTGCCGACGAAAACGAGTTTGCTGATAAATTACTATTCTTGTTAGAAAATCGAATATATGTAACTATAAACCAAGTAATGGTTCCAGACAGATTCCAAGAATATTATGATAGATGTAAAAGATTCTACAATAAAGGAATTAATATTACACTTAAACCACAAAGCGATCCCACTGCCAGCTTTGTTGTTTCTGGATATACAGAGGAAATGATAAATTTATTACAGACTGGGTTCCCTCAGCAGATAGATCAAGAAGGTATCTATCAAATTGAATTAAAAGACTCTAATGGAAAATTATATGATTTTGATCAAGCAGAGAGATTTAATGCTTTTGGTTTTAACAAATTTAAAGGATGGCGTTGTAACAGCGGATATCAAAGTGTTATAATACGAGGAAATGAAGTTAAGCGTAGTTATAGTTGTCACGATACTCCTTTAGGAACATTAAATGATGGGTTTAGATTGTTCGATCACCCAGAGATTTGTATAACTAATAGTTGTGTAAGTTCGGCGGATAGTAAGATACCAAAATGCAAGTTGATATAGACCATGTTCTTTTTTGGATGGATGCTATACGTAATAGCGACGATCGCTATCGCACGCTTGAGAGTTTTTGGAAAGGACAGATACACAGCAAGACTTGGTTAATAAACGGAATCATGCCTTATGTATCCTCGGCTTCTAGTAACGTAGTCATACACGGTGGATGGAATGGTGTTTTAGCGAGCCTATTATTCCAATCTGGAATTAGTATTGATAAAATAGTTTCGATAGATATAGATCCTAGCTGCGAAGAAACAGCCAGGACTATGAATAAGATAGAAGAAATAGAAGGTAGATTTAAAGCAGTAACTTGCAACATGGTGGATTATGATTACGAATTTTATCCAGATATTGTTATCAATACTAGCTGTGAACATATAGATCAAGAAACCTATGAAAAATGGTTAAAAAAGATACCAGGAAGATCTATGATAGTATTACAGAGCAATGATTATTTTGATCTAGAAGAACACATACGTTGTGCAGAAGATATAAATGAATTTAAAGAACAAAGTAAGATTAAACATATAGCTGCGCTTACATTAGAATTACCAAAATATAATAGATTTATGTTAATTGGGTGATCTCTTTAGAGCCCGTATATCTAAGCTACAGTTACATTTTTCAATATTACAAATGACACTTTTTTCTATATCTTCTGGATACATATCTAAAAAATGTTTATAATTACGTATACCACAATTTGCCCAACCCGCAGAACAGTCATCGTTGATCACGAGAGAATAATTTCCTGCCCAACATTCCCATCCTAAGAATGAATTACGATCTTCTCTCACTAGTTTAAAAGAATCAAATTCTTCAGCAGACCCATCTGTATATGTTACTAGAGATTTTCCACGCAATAACCACTGGTGTGTCTTTTGTAATTCTTCCATCCTTTTTCTAGTAAATGTGAATTTGCTTTCTAACTTAGATAATTGTTCTCTCTGTTCAGAAGTATACTCAACTTTTGTGCTTCCAGCACCCCAATAAGTAATCGGAGCAGGTGTTACTTTTAAGTTTGGTAAATTGCTTATTTGATCGAACCAGTCTAATGATAGATCCCAATATGCGGGATCCATTATCACAAAAACTACTACAAAACTTTTATCAGTTAATACGCTTATCTTTTCTAGATCTAGTGTATGCTGGCTTGGATGCAAGGAAATATTCCAATTATCTACCAGATCTCCGGTTGATTCATAAAACCTAGCTGTTCTTACACTATTGCTATCTACAGCGACCTTCATTCCTAATGATTTAATCAGTTCGACTATTTCTTTAAATTGGGGATGTACTGAACATTCACCGCCAGTGAGTCCTACGCTAACTTCTCTATCTCTAAATCTATTTAAAAATGTTTCTAAATCTTGTAGATTTATTTCACGATTTTTTCCATTATGCAGATTATCGGGACAATATCTACAGGCATACGGACATTGTGTGGTTACATAATAATTGATCCTAAGATACTCTTTGTGCTCATATCCGATTTCTTTTATGTTTTTCATAACAGTGATTCTTTCTGATAATCTTTAAAATCTTCTGGTTTGATCAATCGTCCTTCGGATTTACTGCAACTAGCGGCACATATAGCTAACTTGCCTGTTCTGTAACTCTTATCCCAACTGTTTTTTATCGTTAAAAAGAAATCGCTTTTTACTACATCTTGTAAATCGTTTTTATATAGATTTATCTTATCTTTATTTTCCAAAGTCCACAGGCGATCCCATCCGTCATCCATTTTGACATTTAATCCATCTAATAAGAAAACATTTCCTGCTATATAGCAGCAAGGATAGGCAAGTCCAGCTGCATCTATATAAACAGTTCTCCTGTTAGCAGAATAACAATCTATTTTGCTATTCTCTAGATCGCCTAGATATGCGAGAATATCTGGATTCCTATTTTCCGAAAGCAATTTGTGTCTGTGTTCCGGTAAATCAGTTGGCATAAGTTTATCACCGTTTTCTAGTATATGCTCTAGATTAAATGCATCGTCTATTAAGAATCTATGGCTTTGTTTTGCTACAAATTCTACGAAACCCATCTTTTTGGCTAAATCGCGAGCTTCTTCTATCTGATGTTCATTGTGTTTAAAAACTATGAACTGCCAATGTGCGTTTCCACCAGCTTCTATAAACGCAGCGGTATTTTCCATTACTTTGTTCCAATTAACATTTTTCCTATAGAGGTGATTAGTATCTTCTAACCCATCGATAGCAAAGTATACCACATGCTCTGTATTTTTTAATACACGACCTAGGTTTTTCCAAAATTCTATAGTTTTCATTCCACCATTAGTAGAGATAGTAATAGATGCTTGCGGTGCTTTTATTCTTGCTATCTGGCACACATCTAAAAAATTTGGACTAGCGCATGGATCGCCTACTACTCCGGCAAATGTAAGCCTCTTTAATGAGGAATATATTTGATCAGATATCCTTTCGATAAAAAAATTATTAGTTAGATATCTCTGCTTAAACCAACTGTGATCATTAGGTCTAAATTCTCGAGCGCACTGCGGACAAGCAGCATTACATATTGAACTGTTTTCTATCTCTAATTCGTCTATCCGGTCATAAAACATTATACGATCTTTTGTACTTTTTCTATAAAATCGCTAGGATAATTTGTGCGAAAACTTTCCCAACAGAGTAACTGTAATTTATCAAACGGCTGCGGTTTATCCCATTCTATTCCTAGACCTGATAGATACTTTTTAAGCTCTGCTTGTCTGGTACTATAGATATGGCTTTCGACATCTTTTATAGATACTTGTGGTTCTGTTTCGTGATATGTAAAGAAGTAATTAATGCTTCTTAATTTACCGTCTATGATAAAATAACTGCTAGGATGCATGGAATATTTGTATAGTCCTAAACTACGATGTGCTTTTACAATATCGAGCATTTGATCTTGCCAATCTGGCAATGTGCTATCATAATTTTCTTGCAGGCATCCAGATCTCTCCCAAAAATCTACTCCATCAACCTTTAGATAAATCTTTTTGCTTTGATTGTCTATATCTAGGATTTCCGGAACTATATCCGGATATTGTTTGTTCATAATAGATAGAAACTTAACTTCTCTCTGCCATTTTTCTTCCATTTTTCCGGGATCAACTACTTCATTTTGTCCCCTGTGGTATATTCCATCGTTGAAATACCATTGGACAAAGGTTTTTTTATCTGTGCTTATTAAGCTTGTGTAAATAAGATTGTTGCGACAAAGCCCGTCACCGGGTACATTGTTATAATAATATTCATAATTCATAAATGTAATTATCTGTTAAAAAGTTAGGAAAAAAATAAAATGATAAGAGGAATCGGAGGAATACCATATCTAGATCTAGAATCCCATTTAGATATGGCAGCATTTGATAATTTGCAACCAGAGATAATCCGAGGATTTGCAGAAGCCCGAGAATATGCAAAAGAAGGAACTTGGATGGCTCCGGGTTTTACTTTTGAAAAGATGAGTTATATTGTAAATTGGAAACCAATATATAAGGCACTTGAAGAATTTATGTCACTGCCTGATGATGATCCTATCAAGATTAATGGTATGCCTCTTTATCAAAATCTAACAGATTACAAATATAGGAATAAATTTACTAGATATTTAAAAATGGCTATGGGTGCATATGACCCTTATATATATTATTTTCTATGGCAAGAGGGATCCTGGGATGACAGGACCGCTCCAAGAAAGTTGACAGAAGAAGCTAAATTTTTTCCTAATACAGTTTCTTGGATTGAAAAGTTGATAACTGACGGTATATTTGAGCACATTGGTAGAGTTATATTTTTCCATTGTGAACACGATGGTATCCCATTTGAACATAGAGATCTAGATGCCAAGAATGGAGTAAATGTAGATTATCCTCACAATAATGAATTTATACATATACGTCCAAATACTAAAAAAGCATTCTATCTCTGGGATCCAGATACTAAAAATAAAATATATCTAAATAGTCGTGCCGTTTGGTGGAACGATCAAGATTGGCACGGCGGCGAAAAGATAATTGAACAGAGCTATAGCCTAAGAATAGACGGTAAGTTTACAGAAGACTTCCGTAAGAAATTAAACATAGATCATTTGGAAAGCTACTAATGAGCAAAATAGTAATTACTGGACATACAGGCCCTGTGGGCAAAATACTTAGCGAATATTTTTCAAAAGAATACGAAGTTATTGGAATCAGTAGATCTACAGGTTATGATTTGTCAAACGCAGATGATAGATCTAAGATAATTGAAATTGCCAATGATGCTGACCATTTTATAAATCTAGCTAATGTAGGATGTAGCCAATCTTACATTTTATTGGGATTATACAATGCTTGGAGTCAACGCAGTGGAAAGATAATAAGTTTTAGTAGTATAGCGGCAGCATTGCCCTTGGAATTATTATATGGACATTCTGCTAGTTTAGAAATGATAGCCAGTAAATTCCTTTTGGAACAAACCCACAAAGAATTAAGTATGAAAAAACTATTTGGCAATCAGCCACAATCTGTTCTTGTAAGATTTATGAATTACGATCCTAAAGAGGGATCCAGGGCCTGGGAACCTTACACGGATAAACAACAGATGATTGATATGGTTGATTTTATATTAAAATCTGATAGCTATATTTCTACACTTGATTTTCGTCAAATACTACCAATTGATAAGCAATCTTAGGAACAAATCCGAGATTGGCAGCACCATGCCAATCTCTAGCCTCATCAAAAATAAACATATCTCCGGCTGAATATTCCAATGGTTTCCCATCATAGATAAAAATATGTCCTGGAATCATATCCTGCATCGCCATCCAGTATCTTTTAATATTCTTTTCACTATCTGGAAAACTATCAATATGTAGCGGAAACATTTCTCCGGGATTCATTTTACTAAACCACCATTTGAATCTAGATCCTACAGCTATCGGTGGATCTAACCAACCGATATGATTGTCGTAATAAAATTCCCAAGACAACTTATCGAGGTTATACCCTGCATCAGTCCACTTTAAAACAACTTCTTGTTTCCTATCCGTATTTTTTTCTGATTCAATGGGGCGCTTTTCTCCAGGAGAATTTAGCATAATGTCCATTATTCTTGGATCTATCCAATCTTTGAAATTTCCAACATAAATCATAAACATATTTAAGCATATTTGCAACAGCATAACTAATATATGAGTGAAAAGATAGAAGCCTATCAACGTCTCATCGAAGGAAAAACAGGTTCAAAGACCTTTTGCCCCCTTCCTTGGATACACATAGCTACTAGACCTAACGGTGATGCCCGACTCTGTTGCGGATCTAATGCTAGTGGTGCTGATACAGGAGACTATACTGTCGGTCTCGTAAAAAATCAAGATGGTAAACCTGCTAATTTTAATAGAGATTTACCTGTTGATGCATTGAACAATGGATATATGCGTGATGTCCGACTGACTATGATAGAGGGAAAAATACCCGATAGCTGTGCTAAATGTTTTGAAGAAGAAGCAAATGGTGTGATCAGCAAACGCCTTTGGGAAACCTATCATTGGACTAACAATAAGTTAGATATAGCACAGCTAATACGAGATACAGCAACTGACGGTACTATACCCCCGAAGATTAGATATCTAGATCTTCGATTGGGACATACTTGCAATTTAAAATGTGTAATGTGTACACCTCACGATTCGAGCCGTTGGGTAGAAGATTATGATACTTTAATGGATACACTAGAAAGTCCACTTATACGATCTCAGATATCTTGGGATAGAGAATCTTTCAATAATAATTGGTATAAGAACGAGGGATTTTGGAATCAAGTTTATGAACAGATCCCTAATATACGCGAATTATATTTTGCTGGCGGCGAACCTCTTATGATAAAAGAACATAAGCGATTCCTTTTAGAAATAATAAAACGTGGATATAACGAACAGATATCTCTGAGATATAATACTAATGGTATATTTGTGACTGATGAAATGATCAACATATGGTCTAAATTTAAGAAAGTAAAAGTAGCTTTTAGCATAGATGCTGTGGGTGAGAAAAACTGGTATATACGTTATCCCACTAATTGGGATGATGTAGTTAGAAATCTTAGGAAACTAGACGCAACTCCTGATAATATAGAGATAGGTATACAAGCTGCTGTACAGATCTTTAACATAAAACATCTCCCAGAATTTGCCCGATGGAAATTAGATATGGGATTCAAAAAAATCAATGATTATAAAGTCGGAGATCATCAGAGCGGCGGCGGATTAATTAATATGCATCTGTTATATCTACCCACGTTCCTTAGCGCTCGCGTATTATCTGAAAAAGATAAACAAGATGTTGGCGATAGATTCTCAGAGTTTAAAGATTGGTTATGGAACAATTATAGGCAAGACGACGATTTCTGGAAGCACAATCCATATGGATGGACTAGATGGGAAGCTATACTTAGGTTCGTGCAATCGGGAGATCAATCTTCCCAGGTAGCTGATTTCAAAGAATATATATCTAGTCTAGATAAGATCCGCAAGACTGATGCTAAGTCTATTTTTCCTGAACTTGGTAATCTATTTTAGTTAGGGGTATGTCAGCTTCGCAAGTACACCAGTTGCGTGTGCATACTATTGGATCTATGGGTTTTTGGAAAGTACCGTTGTATATGTTTCCAAGGCTATCACCGACCCTACAAGTAGCACGATGCACTTCGCCATCCCAGTTTATCATTAGGCTTTCTAATCCTGCGTTGCAAGTCCAGCCTTTAAACTGATTCATATGTAATTTAATGATATCATTGGCGTGCATTTCTTCAAAATCATCTATTATACAGTTTGGCCATATCGTGGCGGTTGAATTTTTGATCCATTCTAGATCATCAGGATGATATCGCATATCGTCAAACAGATCGTGATTGCCTTCGGTCCAGCGTATTCTCCTAACTGCATAGGGTATTTTAATCATTTCGAAAGAACGCTTTATTACTCTAACATCATCCATATGCTTATAGTGTGCCATTATGTGTACTAATACTCTATTTGTCCTTAACACCTCAAATTCTACTATGTTGTTTATGCATCTTTCCCAATCTTTCTCAAAATGGAGGCTAAAAACATATTGATCAACGATGTGTTGTTGTGATTCGTACCATTTGGCCAACCTAGTAGCATTGGTTGTCATGCTTACCCAAGTGATATTTTCAGCAGCATTTATAGCAGTTAACAGCTCTTCTATGTGAGGGTGTACGCTAGGCTCGCCTCCTGTTAAACTTAGACGCACAGGAGCTTCTAATGCGTTTAAAACCGCCACTGTAGCTTTAAGCTTCTCTATGTCTGTATGAGGACTGTGATTGTCGTGGATATATTCTGGGCAATAGGTACAATCTAGATTACAGCGTTTACCTAGATTCCATTCTATCTTGATCTTGTCTTGATGCGGCCATTTGCTAGTGATTTTCCTCATAGTATCTTGGTCCTTTTTATTTCCTGATATGGACTGAGTTTTTGCACTATAGTTACTTTGTCTAGATCAATAAGATTGCTATCTATTAGATTTAATGTAGCTACTGGTATCATACCCAGTGCCATCCTTGGTCCCCAATATATACCTAGCTGATTTAGATAGTTACTTTTCCTATCAAACCAATCTTTAAATTCTTTAGTCCTCTGCTCGTATACCCAATCTAAAGTATCTGGACCAAACTTGATCTGCCAATCTGCGCTATAATACTTTAATGGTTTTATATTGTTATCTCCAACTACTTCGTCGTTGTCTTTAAAAACATCCAATAATGGCTTACCTACTTCGCAGTAGTTTATATAAACAGTACCAAAACGCCAATCGTATGTATAATATTGATATTCGTCATCTGTTAGTTCATATCTAGGCCTATCTTGATAAGTTCCTACTATAGTGGCATATGGGTGATGTGTTAACGGCAACATTTCTTCGTTAAAACTGAGATGCTCATATTCGTGTATCAGTATGTTAAACTTGCAGATAGCCTCTTGTGCTTCTGCACTGGCAGATTTAAACCATTCTGGTTCTTCTCCTACGGGCCCTCTTAGTTTCTCAAAGAAAACGTGCAGATAATTCATAGTGTCTTGATCTGGATTATCTTGTACAACTGTGTTAATGGTATTAGGATGATAGTTATTTACAGTAGCTATCTGTTGATTTAGTTGATCTACATAGTATGTTTTATCTCGAGGGCTATCCGGCCAGTTGCTGAATCTATCAGTTTCATAAAATCCATAATCTCTAGCTACTTCAGTAGCCCATTTTTGTGCTATGCCTGTATCAAATATATCAAAAGTTAGTTCGTAATCTCTTACAGAATTGCCAATGGTTAGTAAAAATTTCTCATACATGATCTTTGAATTCCGGAATAATATCTGTTATAGATTTTTGATTACGGCGCCGATCTAACCTAGCACTAAAATCTAAATATTTAGGCCATAGATGGCTCTGATCTTTCGAACGCAAATAGTTGATATTATCTTGTATCTGACCTAGTGTAATATCTAATAGTATAGGGTATTTTTGGACTAATTTAAAATCTTTCACACGGGGCTTAATAGCTTCTAATCTCTGTATAGCTTCTTCTTTTAGAGCAGGTGGTATTACTTGTGCTGATAACAAGTTAGGATATTCTACTCTATTGCCATAGAAGACGATACCAATATCGTCTAGGAAATATTCAATGATTTTGTCTAGTGTCATTATATTATCTGCTTGTACGCAGACTGCTCCAACTATACGAGAAATGTTTGGAATAGCCTGTATAGTTTTGATGTTAGCCACTAGATCATCCCAACTGGCATTTCCTCTTACGTGTTCGTAAACATCTCCTAATCCGTCGATGCTAACATTTACAGCTACGCTTTTAAACTTTGGCCAATAATCCCAAATATTACGCCCACCTTTAATACCTAATACACTTAGATTAGTAGCATATTTTATCTCTATCTGATCACCATACGGTGCTAACATATCCAATATGCGATAGTGCTGCGGATCCATGAGCGGTTCCCCGCCTGCGAATTCTGCTCTGCGGAAGTGTGGTATAACCCTAGCAAAACTATTCCACCAATTGGGATTGTCATCAAACTTATCTAGGTAGGGTTTCTTTTTTAAACCTAACTCGTTTATCGCATCCACCATAAAGTTGCCTTCTTCTTTATAGAAGTGTTCTACTTCGTCCCAGTCGTTCCAGCTAGTGCTATCCATGGGGTGGCACATACGGCATTTGAGATTGCAGAGATTGTTGAGCTTGATCTCCATAGTGGGTATTTCAAAAGGCATATGATGATCTTCACTTAGTTTTTCCAATGCTGTTGGATATAGATTTACCCTAGCTTCGGGTATGTTACCCCTTATATGTCTCTGCCTTAAACTCTCCACACCTTGATCTTCTAAGCTAAAGCAAGGGCTACATTCTTTAGGTCTTTCTCCACTTAAAACCTGCTTGCGTATACGGCACATATTCTCATTATTCCATATATCTTCAAGTGATTCGTTCTGTATCCAACCTATAGGATGACTACGGCAACAGACCATTACGGCTCCGTCTTCTCTAGTAGCTAACCCAGTGAAGGGATGCATACAAAAGGTCTCGCTTATAGGTTTTTCCATTCTTGTGCTATCCTTGCTGCTTTTGGGAATATAGTATCCCAGTCCTGTTTTTGATTATTTGCGAATCGATAGAATCTATCTGCAAATTGTTTCCTATAGATAATAACTTCGGGTCCTGCTATCTTCATTAATTTATAGTAATTATTATAGAACATGATTTTGTTGAGTATAGCTGATTTCAGTACAGCATTATATGGACTAGCCATTACCTGTTGTTCAAGATCTAAAAATATCTCATCTATATGCCGCTGCTCTAATATGGCTATGTTTAGATAATGTGGTGCATACACGGGATGGCTAGCACTTACTGAATGTACATTTCTATTGATCTTTTGGTAATCTTTTGATTGTATCCATAACAACGTATTAGCATAATGCTCTAGAGATAATATGCTTATAGTTGTTGAAGTAAATATTTCAAATTTTTCACCTAATTGATCAAGCATAGTTAGATTATTTTCGACGTCACTCCATCTAGTCGGATACCTTATAGCCTCATCGGCGGTTCCTATGGCATCTAAACTAGCACATATTTTGATCTTCTTGAATTGCTTCCATAGATCAAACAATTCCGGAGGAAATACGGTTATATTGACGCTGTATTCTAATTCTATATCTTTAGCATATCCTTCTTCTACTAAGCGCCTTATAATATCGTGATGCTTCTTTATAATCACGGGCTCGCCACCACCAAACTTGATCTTGTTTAGGTGTGTGCTTGCTCTCACTAGAGATTCTACCTTTATTTCGCTTCGTATCCAATCAAAATCACTATCTTTGGGATCTAGTGAATAGGTCTTATTATCGACACCAAATGTATCTTCTCCTGTTATCTCTTTATAGTCCTTATACCATTTAGTTGCTTCTCCAGGAAAACACATAACACAGCGTAGATTACATTGGTTACCTACTCTGAGATCGAAACTTTGTATCTCTGGATTTTCTATAGTACCGTCGATAGCAGTTGTTGCCAATGCTTGTTCATAAGTAAAGGTATCTAAATGCCTCTCAGTTTCCCAGATGTTTCTTGCCCTATGTCCTGCTGCTGTTTCACGTTCACAGCGTCTGCATTGTTCTGGCCAATTTCCTTCTAAAAAGTCTCGTCTAACTTGTTTTAAATTATCACTATTCATTGCATCGACTGTGTTGAGATCTTCTATAGTGAGTTCCTTGCTGTCTTTTATCAAAACAGTGTTCTTGTTTCCGCCACTCTGGCTATGGCTACACATACGAAGAGTACCATTATTTTTAACAGCCAAATGCGTCCAAGGAAGAGGGCACCAAAGTTTTTCAGTCACAGGTTAGTGCCCAATCTCGTTCTCTGCACCAGAAACATTTTCCACAAGTAGGTACTCTCATATCGTCTTTATAGCTTTTATAATCTAGACCTTTGAATACATCTGGATAGTCTATGTTATCTCCCTCACAGCTACGGGTCACGTCTAGTAAATCTAATGCATCAAACAGCTTGTAACAGGAAATGATCCATTTTTTTTCTTCGAACCGAAATGGATGGCAGGAATATCTATCTCCGTGTTTGCGTATGATGAGATTCCTAGTTTTTTCACTATCATCAAACACTATATCTCTACGTAGAAATCTGTTATCTATTTCTAATGTACTGGGATTATGCGATACTGCATTATAGTAGATATCTAGATTTTCTCTATGTGCTATATATTTGGCAAACGATTGTATCTCTATTATATCACCGCTATTGATATTTCCATATTCGTCTATGAGAGTAGCACCTTGGCTACCCCATTCGAGATCAGGAGAGATAAAATTCTCGTGTCTTTTAAAAGTTATATTTGTAAAATGCCCAACTAACCAATCATATACATCTAAGCTATTCTTCCTCTGCCACGGTCTGCGTTCCCACATACGTATATGGCTTATAATATGGACAGTAGTATTAGCGTCATTCTCAGTTATCAGTTTGCAGAGTACATAGGCTAACATAGCACTATCAGCACCTCCGGATACAGATACTCCTATATTTTTCCATTTAATATCAAACGGTATATATACTCCATTTACAAGATGTAGCATATTGCCGTAATCTCTCTCATACATATCTTTTATTAGATTATCCAATTTCTTCTCCCTCAAGGTAACGTAATAGCGGTGTTAATCCTACAGGACTACCGTCTTTTCTAAGTGCTAGATGTATGCTATTGGTTGGTATGAGATTAAATGCACTACAGATTTTAGTATTTTTATCTCCGTGTGTATTCCACAAATAGTCCGGCGGTAAGTTCCTCAGGAAATGCAAACCGATCATCGTCAATGCACGGTTGTTCATATGGTAATCATTCATTATAGATATGCTATCGGATATGTTTATATCTCTAGACCAACGCACTCCGATCCTGTTCCAGCCTAGCCCTAATCCTTTGCTTAGGCTTATAGCAAAACTTTTTATAGCAGGATGATTGAAATCAAAATCTAGATTTTTAGCACAGGTTATCCAGGCACCGTCTATATGTACAGGAATCATGCGCCTAGAGCATATATCTAGTATAGATTCCATATCTCGATATTTGCTACCTGTGCTAGGAAATGGCATTGATAATACTAAGGGTGTAGTCTGCTCTAGGTTATTTGTATCTCTAATGATGCCTGTTCCTAATCTATCGTGATATTTGTAATCACCTTCTAGATATTGTATGGTATTCCTCATATATAGATTATCTATAAATTGTGTACAACCCATACAGACATCTCGCCTTGTAAATCTATCAAATCCTCTGAGATCATTGAGTTTGGAATTTTTTATCCAATATTCTGTTTCTTCTATAAAATTATTATAGATTTCATCAGATATATCTCGGTCTGTTTTACCATCTAAAACAGCCAAGGCTAGCTTTTGCATTTTCACATCTGAAAACGGTTGTGGTCCAGTTACTTCTAACCATTCATCACTCCACGATGGTGCTATTTTTATTTTCTGCATACCAAATATTTAAGTAGATGTTGGGTTACCATAAATATTTCTATGATCCATGAAACAGAATTCAGATTCGACATCGACCCTATATTAGAACAATTTTCTATGATGCCAGAGTTTGGCAAGAGGCTAACCCTCAATGAAACAAATGGTAATCTCCTAACCGGAAGATATACAGTTAAACCAGAGTATCAAGGAACCCCATTGGGAGATGTTTTAAAAGCACTAGACGATATAGGTGAAGCTAGGCTATTAAAATTAGAATCTGCTGAATGTTATACTGCGCATTGCGATCCCGATGATCGTTATGATATGGTAATAACTACTAATCCTCATTGTTATCTCATAGATATAGAAAAACAAAAAATGCATCAATTGCCTGTTGATGGGAGGATATGGAGATTAGATACTAGCATACGACATACTGCTGTTAACTTTGGTTCAAGAGACAGAGTTTATCTAAATATAAGACATCGACTACCTTTGTTTGAATCTCCCGGTTATCATCTAAGATTTTCTGGAGGAGATTTTGATTGGAAACAGGTATTATATGAAGATACTATGAAGATGCTCAACACAAAGATCAAAAGCAAAGAAATAACTGGAATTGAAAAGATCAATGATTTGGAAATACGTTTAAATTGTAGCAGAGATACTATAGATTATATTAAAACTAATGCTGAATCAAAAGGATTCACTGTTGAGATAAATTTTCTCGGGTGATAAACTGCTCATTGGGTCGAGACACAGCTGCTCTTTTAGATACTCCGCAACTCCTAGCACAAGTTATCATTTTTTGTTCACTCCAATATCTCTGCCATACGGTTTGATATTCTGCTGAATTTATTATATCTCTTAGATGATTCTTGCTCGCATCGAGCCTATCTTTACCACCCAATGCTGCTAATAAATTATTATATTCTTGATATATCTCGTCTCGTATCTTGCCTATGGTTTGATTTGATTCTCTATATATGTAGGGTAATGCTCCTACCCAACAACAAGGCATCACAGTCATATGTGCATCTATATAGACTTCTTTGACCTGTTGTACATAGCAAGTTATCTCGCTATCATCGACCATTAATCTATAGTTTTTTATGATATCTTCGGATATTAGATTTAGATTAGAATAGTCACTAGACTGTAGCTGATGTGTTGGTTTACCATCTTTATCTAATACATCAAATGTATTAGTTATTAAGAATCTTGAGCTGTCTTTCATTACAAAAGTTTCAAATCCTAGCTCTTTTGCCATAATCCTAGCTTCTTCTACTTGGTCTTGATTGTGTTTAAATCTAAGATATGCCCACTCTGCTTTACCGCCGGCTGCTATAAATTCTTTGGCATTTTCTATTATCTTATCAAATGATGTGTTTATCCTATATAATTCGTGTGTGCCTTTTAGTCCATCTATAGCAAATATAACTTGATGATTTTTAGGTAAAACGCTAGCTAGTTTACGCCACCATTCCTTGTTGCGTAAGCTACCGTTAGTGTGTATGCGTATGGTTATAGATGGATTTATGGATCTAGTATACTCGCACATTCCGATTAGATCATCATTTAGCAATGGATCACCAAAATTACCACAGAACATTATCTTTTCTAATTGTGTTATAATATCTTTTGGTAAGATAGTCTTATAGTCTTCTAGTGTCCATTCGGCATCTCTTAACAGAGGATTTTTAAGACCACTCTGTATATTCCTAGTACACATAGGACAAGCAGCTTGACACAGATTGGTTATTTCTAAATGTAGAGATTTTAATTCTTTATAATCAAACATAATGCACCTATAGTATATATTCCATAAATACCCAATGGCGGAAAAAACTGTTTATAAAGTAGTCCCGTGGACACCTGAAATAGATCTAACTGAATTCTATAAATTAGCTACGGAAAAAGGTTATTTAAACAACTCAAGTCAAAAGACCATGATTGATTGTTTTAAAAATGAACGAGAGAAACAGACATTTGTGCTCTTGCGTGACGATAGGCCTATCGGTTCGGTAGCTTCACATACGTTGGATATAATGGGACCAAACGCCTATAGGATTTGCGCACGCATATGCGTGCTAACTACACTAGCAAGTGATCGCAAGAAATTTAGCCTAAACGATATAAAACAACATCAGAATTTTTCAGGTCAATTCCTAATTCCTGCTTGTATAGAATGGGCAGGCCGAGACAAGGATCTCTATATAACGACAAATAATTCTCCAGTAGCCAGTCAGAGATTAGTACATAGGACCTATTGTCCTACATTAGCATCAGAAGGGCTATTGACTGATTGTGGAGAGAGAGAATATAGAGGTACTATACAGACTTTTTGGAAAATGGATGTTGAGAGATTTTATGAATCTCTCAATCGATACCCTAAATGGTAATTAAGCAGTATTCCTAGTCCTGATCACAGTAAATGTGAATGGACCAGTAAATCCGTTATTAGTCCAGCGATAACCGTTACTTTGTTCTGCCATAGTTCCCAGTGTAGCACCAAATGCTATACTGGTTATTCCTGTCTGTATGGTTTGATTGCCGCCACAGAGCCAAGTAGCAACAACTCCGGTTGTTATGTCATTTACTATTAACATACCACTAAATGCAGGTATATCTATGTGATGTGTGTCTGCAACTGCTATCGTTGGGTTACTATTGTCAATATTATAATAGCCCAATGGACCATCCTGTGTAGCAGGATCAACATTATTGACTACACCAAATGTTCGTACCCTACCTTGGAAAGATCCACCACCGCTTACATCTAATGTATAATTTGGATTTTGTACATTTACGCCGAGTCTTCCTGCAGAATCAAATGCTAAGAATTTTGCATTGGCTAAATTATTATCAGTAAAGTTAGCTATGAATATCTTGCCTTGTGCATGACTAGCTGATACCGTTGAATTGGGATCAACTTGGAAAACAAGCGCAGCCGATGGTGTATAATTTGTTCCATCCCACCCGTTTATACTTTGGAAATAGAGAACATCACCAGCCTGCACAGGTTGTTGCGAAGCGATTGTACCTCTAGATATATTGCTTTGGAAATAAGATGTCGTTGGTCCACTAGTTATACCATTCACTTTAATAAAAGGTATTGAATCGTCGCTATTATTAAAAACCATCTCGGTTTGATCGGCGATTTTTAATCTTCCTATCGTATTATTATTGGGAGATACAAATGTATTTAAACTAGATAGTGAACCTAATCCTAATATAAAATTATTAGCACTAATGTTACCATCCGAACCATTTAGCGTTAAGTTAGTTCCATTAGTTATAGAATGTGTGCCTATAGTTAGGTTTGATCCTAGTGCGCCATTAAATGTACCGCTTATATTATTAGCGATAATAGTACCGGTTGAGGTTATCGTCAACGATACTCCGGTAAGTTCATAACTACCTAAATCGATATTACCACTAAGCGTACCGCTTAATCCTGAGGTTGAAACTTGATTTCCACCTAGTGTAAGACCATCACCTACGTACAATATCTTAGTATCGGTAGTATATATTAGTTCGCCTTCTGCTGGGGTAACAGTAGCCCTTTCAGAATTGAGACCGCGCCTTAATTGTATAGACATCTAGAAACTCCTGGTATTTTCTTTTAGTATTTATCCAGGAGTAGCCTAATAATAGGTAGAGATTTATAACCAGCTGGCTTTAAATTCTTCTAGTTCTCGCTTGCTGAGACCATATTTATTAGCAATATTTTCCTCATTTCGCAAACCGTCAAGTAGATCTTGCCACTTTTCTTCACTAATCAAACGCCTTAATAGGCCTTTTTCAAGTCCGCTAACCTTGACAGAATTAACAGCATAGTCCTCAAATGCTTCGCAAGCTAAAGGAAATAAAGGTTTAGCAAGCAAATACATAGCACGGGCAAATTCCTGGATCTCCCACTGTGCGTGGCTATCCATACGCAAGCGAGCCATATGCAGGAAGTTCTTTAGGTTAGCCTTCCAATAGCACTCAGTATACCCGCCTACCGGGAGGATCGCGCGAGCAGTTTCTCTAGCCAGCCCAATACCGTCGATATGTTGTTGGTAGACGCTGTAAGCGTGATCCCATGCTTCGATCTGATCTGCAATAACGTGCGCTCGCTGTTCGTCTGTGAGCTCACCTTCTCGACCTTGCTTATTGGTTGTACTTTGCGGTTTGAGCTTGTCCGGATCGGGTATATAGAATTCGTCTGTGATGACCGAGTAACGGGCCGAATATTCATTTAAACTCGCTGTCCTATGTCTAACAAGCTGGCGCATCACGAAGATTGGCAGCTTTAGGTGGAATTTAACTTCACACATTTCAAACGGTGTAGTATGCTCGTGCCGCATGAGATAGCGGATTAACCCACGATCACCTTGCACTTTCTTAGTGCCTTCACCGTAACTAACACGGGCCGCTCGGACAATAGCATCGTCGCTACCCATATAGTCTACAAGACCTACGAAACCGTGATCTAATACCGGAACATATGATTTATCTTCTTCAAAGTTGATGTCTGTTTTTAATGTCATAGTTTATAATATGATATGTGTGTTGGCTTGTCAAGAAAAAATATTCCTATAGTCGTTTTATCGATAATTATTTTTATGGAAAAAGAAAAAATAGATGTATTGAACAATATAAGTCCTTCGTTTTGTGCAGCAAAATGGATACAGACTACGTTATATCTCCAAAACGGATTTAATCACAGCTGTCACCATCCAAATCCACATAAGATTCCATTAGAAGAATTAAAAGAGAATTATAAAGCACTACATAATACCAAGTTTAAAAAAGAACAGATGCAAAAAATGCTCGACGGTATTCGACCTAGCGAATGTGAATATTGCTGGAAAGTGGAAGATATGGGCAATATAAGTGACAGATTTTACAAAAGTATAGAACCCTGGGCCTGGCCATTTATTCCTAAAATCTTAGCAACAAAAACACAAGATATTAATCCTACATATCTAGAAATCAGTTTTTCTAATGTTTGTAATTTTAAATGCGCATACTGCTCACCTGATGTAAGTAGTAAATGGGCAGAAGAAACAAAGCAATTTGGACCTTATCCTACATCACACGCTACAGGAAAATTAAAACCAACTTATAACCACAACGAATACAATCCGTATGTTGAAGCTTTTTGGGAATGGTGGCCAGAGTTATCTAAGAATTTAACTAATTTGAGATTAACTGGTGGCGAACCACTTTTAAGTAAAGACGTTTGGGATCTCCTAGACAAATTAGAAAAAGATCCCGATCTCAATCCTAAACTAATATTAGGGATTAATACAAATCTCAATGTGCCAAAAAATCTTATAGATAAATTAATAGCATATATTAATCGTATAGCACCTAGGATTAAAGAAGTTAATATATTTACGAGCGGAGAAGCAGTAAATGAACAAGCTGAATATATTAGATATGGATTAAATTATAAAGAATGGTACGAAAATCTAGATAATCTCTTAACAAATGTTCCATCGAATTCGTGGGTAGGTATAATGACAACTATTAATATACTATCATTAGGCACGATTGATAAATTTTATGAAGATATAATGAAGCTTCGGATAAAGCACCATACAAGTTATGAACATAACAAGTTGATAATCAGCACTAATTATTTGAGATATCCTCCATTTTTACATCCCTGTTTAGCTCCAGTTGACGTTAAAGAACAAACTATTGAGCGTTTAGAAAAACTTATAGATAGATGGAAGGAAGCAGTTTATCCCTCAGAAGGACATTACGCATTGCTTTACGAATCTGATCAAGAAAAAATAAGGATGATATGTAATTTATTAAGGACACATAGTATTTCAGATGAAAAATTAAATACGGATCAAAAAGATTTTTATCTATTTGTGCAAGAATACGACCGTCGTCGTAACACAGAATTTGATAAAATATTTCCGGAATTAGTTAATTTTAAAAACTACTGTAAAGAATTATTCAATAATTGATTTAACTATATCAATAAAAATTTCTAGTTTTTTTCTACTATAATCTTGAGATTTTAATGCGTTCTTGTTGTATTCTAATGTTTCTCTATCTTGCAAAAACCAATCTATCTTTTGTGACACACTCATAGAACACAATTGATCATTAATCTGTTCTAATTGATTTATTTGCATATCGATCCTAGAATATGTATTGTTTATTTTATCAAATTCTAAGTCAAAATAATTTTTGTAATTTTTAAAACCTATTTTTTCCAAAGTTAAATTAATACCCGTTTGTCCGAATATCATGATAGGATGATTATTTAACATTGCTTTGAATGTTTTTTCACTATAAAATAGACTAGTACCGTCCTCAGAATCTGTAAGTGTTTCGCTCACTAAGCTTATTAATGATCTCTCAAATAAACCTATAGGGTTACTTGCTCCTGCTGGCTCAAAAGCCCAATTTTTATCAAAATCACTAAAATCTAAAACTGAAGGACTAGAATCCATAAATTTTTCTAACAAAAATTTAGGTTCGTGATCGTATCCATATCTTATATCTGTTGGCAATATCTTGTCATAACTTATGAGAGTATCATAATAGATGCTAGATTTCCATATTTTGTAGCAAGTATATACTCTCATAGGGTGTTTTCTGCGATTCAAAGATAAAAAATGTTTAGTATTCTCTTTAATTTTAGATACGGTTTGATCTATTGTGACAGGAGTATCTGAAAAATTTTGAACAATGTTAGCAAAATAATTAAAAGAAACTACGTTAATTTTATAATTTGGATAATTTATTTTTTGCCAATTTGCATATGCTTGTTCTTCTAATATGTTACTGCTTAAAAAGAATATTTTTTCTGGAGGAATTTGATGTTTAATTCCTGATAATGTTAACATCTGATAAAAATTATACCATTTATAACTATTGCCCTCTGCCAAATAGTTAAATGCAAATAAAGTATTTGTAGATTTGCGCAATCTTGCGATCTCGTCGTAGGTAAAGTTTGATAATATATCTATATTTTCTGGAGAATTTTTAGGGTCTTGGCTACTATAATATGGAATTTTTAACTTTAGAATTAACCATTCTATCTTGCACATTAAATCAGAGTATATTGAAATTCCATATGGTCTAGCACTACCATTGTGCGTAAAAACATTCTGTATGCTATCTCTAAAAAAGAAATCGTCAGCAGTTTCTTTAGTTCTAATATAATATTCGGTCATAATATATTTATTAACCTAATTATTTCTTGCCTCTTAAGAAACGTTTAGTGGATTTCATCACATCTTTCTTTATCTGGGGAACATCCAATTGGAAGTCAACATTAACTATCTGCTTTTCATAATTATTGAAAAGCTCTGTTAGCTCTTTTGGTAAATCGCCCTTCATAATATCTCTGTCCTGTTTTTTAATAACAACATTCCACTGGTTGCCGTCCCTAAAGGTTATCACTACGTTATGTAAATAATCTAAAGGAACGGCGGACAGGTCTATGTCGGAGAATATTTCAGGCCATTGCTCAATTATGTTCTGATTCAGTATTCTTTTGTTTTGCTTTGGCACTGGTTTTCTTCTTCGCTGGCTCCATCGAGTCGGCCAACTTCTGTAGTCTCTGTGCTTCCAAGAGAAGCTTGCTTATCTCGTTCTTGAGGTCTCCAACTGACACTACTTCGGGTTCCTTAGTACCGGATGGTGATTCGCTCAAGATAGGTGGATATTCTTTTTGCTTTTCCGTAACACGCGGATGGTTACCAGTATGGTCTTTTACAGGGATTTCTTGTACGTTAGTCTTTCTCTGTAAGTGTGGCATATCACTCTTGATCGATAAATCGTCGAGTGTAACACCCTTCTGTTCAGCTATGATCTCATTTAATTCCGAAAGCATAACTTCGTCTGTGCTAGTAGGCATCATGACTACTTCAGTAGTTTCAACCCTGCGGAGCTTGCCCTGCAAGTGTAGCGATTCTAAAATATTAGCGCCATCTTGGAAATAGCGATTGCTGATATGATCGCCGAATTCGTTTGCCTGCTGGCCTAGTGCTGACTCTAATTCATTCATTAGGGCATTGTGCTGTGTCTCGCTTAGACTAGCAGTGCCCACAACAAGAGCACCGAAAGCATCTCCGGGAAGGGTGCGATATATCACCGCAACCTTCGCTCCATTATGCTTCATCTTTCCAACGTGTTTAAGCATTAGCTGCTGATGCTTTCTGCGCAGCCTGTGCAGCAGTTAAGAACGCATCGATCTTGCTATACACGGTTCCTACAGCTACCATTTCGTTTGGCTTGAATGCACCGCGTGTGCTAGCCACATCGATGATTGACTTAACGGCAGCTAGATCGTTAATTGTTAGCTCACTGCTTCCTGCGTCGGGGGCAGTGTCTGGCGTAGTGGTGTTTACATCGTCCATAATAATCTCCTTTTAGACTGTATAATTAATTAATCAAAAAAGGAAATATCAGCCTTTGATTTTGGCCAAGTATGGGCAGGATAACAAAAAAATAGTGGCTTCTTTGGGATCTTCAAAAGCTACTACTTCTCGGGGAACTAGACGACTGCTATCGTCTAGTTTTAATTCTTGACCTAGATAATATCTGCCCTTTAGATGTCCTCTAATCCATTCGTCGATTATACGAGAATGGTTTACGTTGATAGCATTAAGATGGGGAGGGAGGAAATTTAATTTCCTCTTCTCTAGCACATCTAGTGGGTTAATAGTAAATTCTTTCATTACTCTTTAAACTCGTAGTGGCTATGTGCACCGAATGGCGGAATGATATTTTCAGGACCGTGGATGATAAACACGGTATCACAATAGTCTTCATCACCCCAGCTACTCCAGGGCATACCGTCAGTAAACATGATAAACTTTTTAGGAACAAAGTTTTCATCTTTCATAAATTTCCAGTTAGCATCAAAATCTGTACCACCACCGCCTTTGAGTTCATACGTTTCAAATTCACTAATAGTGTCGGCAGTGATGTCGACTGGATTATAGATTTCAGTATCAAAGCACCACAGTTTAATATGGAAATCTTTAAACTGATCCATGATGCCCTTGATCTCGCTCAAGAAATCTTTACCTTGTTTGTTGCTGATAGAACCACTCATATCGATAGCGATAGCTACATCGATAGTCATATCGTAATTCATGCCGGGCAATACCGCACCAGTATGCCACCCTTTGCGTGACGGACGCATCCAGGTATAGTCGTTGCGGATAGTGCTTTGGATCTGTTGACGCAGTAGTTCGCGCCAGTTGATCTTAGGCTCAGTAAGCTCTTGGATCATACGGCGTACACCTGCCGGGATGTTGCCAGCACCAGCAGATTGTGCAGCACTGATCATAGCTTCTTTCATTTCATCGCGGATCTTACGCAGTTCGTCTTTGGTATATTTTTGGCGTTTGCCCTTGCCTTCTTTACCGTCACCGTCACCGTCCTTCTCAGGATCGAGATGCTGATCTAGCAGTTCACCAAGCTGCTGAAGTTGCTGGAGATCATATTTCTCAAAAATAATGTCGTAGATCTCTTCTGCACTCTTGCCGCGGTATTTGTTGTCTTGGAAGATCTTGACCTGTGTAATCTTGTCGCCGATGCGATCGTCTACGAGGATCTGGTTGATAGCATAGTCGGCTGCGATATTCCAAATGTCAGGATCACGTGAGCCTCGCCGTCCCATATGATCGAACACGTTATGCAGTACCTCGTGGCAGAACAGGAATTCTGTTTGCTTAGGACTCAGTTTGTCGATAAATTTTGTGTCATAATAGAAATAGCGACCGTCAGTTGCAGCAGTATTAATGTGCGGATCATCTGTGCAGTCTACCATGCGCAAACGTGTTGCGAGGTTGCCAAAGAAACTATGCCGAAGCAGCAGTCCAACACGGGCTGTGATAAGTTTCTCTTCGTATTTGCGGATATCTCTACGTTCTGCTACTGCGGTCGCCATTTGTTACTCCTTTGTTATGTTTATATAATAACACATTTAATAGATTAGTCAAGCGGGTTACTTGCTTCCCGGCATATTAAGCAGCATAGGCATCTGCCCATTTGTGCTCATCACAGTTGCAGGCCCCTGACCATTCCACTTCTGTGTAGCGATAGTACGCTGTAGTTCGAGATACTTGTCTGGACCACCTAGTGCTACAATCTCTGCACTGAGCCGGGCAGCATTACCTTGACCTGCGAGTTCAGCAGCCTTCTCTTCTGCCTGCGCACGGATTAGTAGAGCATTGGCAGCACCTTGTGCAGCGATAGCAGCTGACTTAGCTTCGCCTTCTGCACGTACAGTAGCTTGCTTTGCTTCACCTTCAGCAGTGATAACCTTCTGCTGTGCCTGATATTCAAACACCTTCTTGCGATTCTCTTCTGCGATAGCTTCGTTCTTAGCACGGACCGCGGCTTCTACACTGCTGTTAAATGTCTCGCTATATACGATGCCGGGGATCTGCAGGCTTTCGACCTTGATACGGAACAGATCATACACAGACTTTTCGACTTCGCCAAAGATCTCGTTCTGGATCTTCTCTCGGTCACCGCTGATGCTGTTGGTATTCTTGCTAGCAACAACACGGCTAACCCGATCGCGGACAACGCTCTTGATCTGATTTGTAATATCACCGGGACCAGTCCCACCTGTGTCATACATCAAACGGAACACACCATCTTCAGGGATACGATAGGTCATATTGATTTCCAACTGTACACGCTGGTTGTCGACTGTGTTTGTGCTAAAGGTTTCCATATGCAATGTAGTAAGACTGACCTGTAGCTTATCAACAGTGCTAAAGAATGGAACCTTAAAGTGTAATCCAGGACCAATAGGTGTAGTCGTAGTCAGCTGTCCAAAGCTACGCACACCTGCACGATCGCTAGGATCAACGATATAAAAGCTGCTAAGTGCAGTAGAGATAAGTGCTAGTCCGATAGCAGATGTAATAACTACCTTTTTGATAACATTTACCTTTTGTTCTAGATCATAGATTCGTTCTTCTTGATAGTTCATAGTTCTCTCCATATGTGAAAATAGCTGCTAGACAACATTATCTAGCAGCCTTAGTGTTACTGATTAGCAGCGATAACGTACTTGCCGAAACGATCGTGGAATTCATCGAAGTTCTTCATCTTGCTAGGATCTAGAGGCAAGTCATAGTTAGTAAGCGCGATCTTAGCACCCATAACAGTGAGCTCAGTCTCAAAGTTATCCATCATAAAGCGGAAGAAATTATCAGCCTGTTCATCCCAGCCCTTGATTTTCTTCTCAGCACCGTCCTTGAGCTCATAGCACAAGCTAACAGTGAGAGAATACATAGCGGAGATCTCTTTAACCTTGAGCTCCTTAACCTTGCCTGCAAGGATGTCAGTTGGATTAGGCATACGTCCGGCAATCTTGCGATGTGCCATAAACTTAACACCAGTACCTTCGCCTACAGCACCGCTTACGAGATCTGAGAGTGTGTTCTCGCCGATATCGTCTTCGAGCAGTTCGCTAACAAAACTCCAAGAACGAGGAGTAGCAAACGAGCGGCTAGCAGTCTTAGGATCGAAATCGTACAAGTCCTGTTTGGCAAAGCTGATGTAACCAACGACATCCTTGTGGATCTTGTTAGCAACAGCCCACTGGAACCAGTCATCAAAGTCAACACGTAGTTCAAGATGTACGAAGCGATTAGCAAGCGGAGCAGGCATACGGTAAGTAACGCCCTTGTCAGCTTCTCGGTTACCAGCAGCAACAACGATAACATTGTCTGGCAAATGATACGTGCCAACTCGACGGTTGAGGATCAGCTGATAAGCAGCAGCTTGTACGCTGGGCGGTGCTGAGTTCATCTCATCTAGGAACAAGATGATATGATTATACTTGCTAGCAAATTCCTGGGTAGGAAGCTCAACGGGAGGTGCCCAGCTCATTGTATTGTCATTGGCATTAAAATAAGGAATGCCCTTGATGTCTGTAGGTTCCCACAGGCTCAAACGCACGTCGATTACATAGGCATTGTCCATCTCGTCACCGAGCTGATGTACAGTATCGGACTTGCCGATGCCTGGGGGTCCCCAAATAAACACGGGGCGCTGTTTCTTAAAAGCGTGACGCAAAGCAGCTTTGGCGCCATTGATGCTAACGGTACGTGTACTAAAATCTGACATTGTGTTTGCTCCTCTGCGTTAATGTCTATACTGTTATAATAGCATCTTGCGAGAATACGTCAACGATTATAAAGGATTTATTTCCCTCTGCCTAGCCATTGCTTTAGCAACACCGTATTTCCTGACATCGCCTGAGAATAGCAATAATTCGCAGGCTACTCTCTCATTAAAGACGACGATATTTTTCTTGTTATAATAATGCGGACAGTCTATGTGCTGATCCATAAACAATAGTATCTGTGTAGTCAGTTGGAAATCTTTTGGGAAAGGGATCTTGTAACTCTTCAATCCTAAAACACCAGATAGGAAATTAAATCCTTCTTCTGTAAGAGCGAGACCACCTTCTGTCTTCTGTCGAGGATTTTTCCACCAACTTATCAAGGCTTTCTTCAGAGTCTCTTCGTCCGTATTCAGTCCGGCCTGATTGAGGAAGATGTTAGTTAGTGATCTTTTAAGGTCTGCCATTCCATAATCTCTCCGCTAGTTAATTTAACCACTTGGAAATCTTCTGTTTTAAATAGATGATTTAATTTCTTTGTTAAGTTGATAGCGTGTCCTGGATTACTAAAGCTGGTCTTTTTATATTTAGGACCTGGGTAGTTACTAACTAAACTGCTGCTCTTTAGATTAAATGGTTTGTTTTGATAAAACACAGCCCATATGGCGTCTGCCTCTAAGATCTGATCAACCTTGTAGGTTTTCTTATTGGCAAATTCCAATATCACAGTTGGTTTTGGTCGACTCATACACATATTTATCGCTTTTCATCGAATCCGCCACCGTCCATCGCTACTACTAGGACATCTTCTTGTGCTGATTTTTTAACTTCTGCTGTTTGGAACTTGTCTAAAAGCTGTAGAGTTACTAGATTTAGATTGTAAACTAGGGTCTCTGCTTCGTGTATAGGTATCTGTATGACCTTTTGATTGGATCTAGCAGCAGTCCTAACTTTCTTTACGAAATCTTCTAGTATAGCTATGGAAATCCTATCGGTTAACATTGACTAGTTCCTGTTTAAGTTCTAATTCTGTGCGGAAAGGACCACGGTTTTCATATCTCTGTATAGTGATCAGCTTAGGACAGAAGCTCTTGACCCAACCCTTATCAAACTTGATAGCATAATAGCCTGCACAATAAACGCTCTTGCTAGCATCGCTCTTAGTAAACAATGGTAGTTTCTTCTTTACATCATACATTGGATTGTGCGGTTCGCAGTTTGTCTTGAAACCATAGATCTCGTTTATAGTTTCTTTGGTTTCCTGCTTGGAACTAATAAAGAAACTTTTTCCAAACTGTTTTTCAATGCTCCTAATATCCTTAAAAACACTCTTGTTTTCTTTAGATGATAGGACAAACTTATCAGTTTCGTCCTTTTGTAAGATTCCGACCTTGATTCCGTTATTTTCTAGTATCCAGAATTTTCCATCTATGACTGGTTTTGCTTTCATTTCCATTTCGTTACTCCGGGTATTTTGCATTCAGTGGTTCGGCATATGATTGTGCTTGCTCTGCCATCTTAACTAGATCAAACAGTCCACAAAACTTTAAGAATCGCATTCCTACTTGATCTACAGACTTTGGTACGCTATTTGTCTTAATAGTCTCTACAATGATAGCCTTGATATCATCAGGTTGTGCCTTGAGATCAATCAGCCTACGATTGCGCTCGTAATCGTCGAGAACGCGATGCTCTTCACCGTTATGATCTACCCAACGCTGTAGCATCATATTGTTCCAAGCGAAACCTTTGCTGTTACGATCTTCATATGCTTCTTCTAGCTTATTCTTGCGAACCTTTGGAAAAGCGCTAAACACGTTGTCAGTGGGATCACCACGCATACACTTTTCAAAAAGCAACCAGTCGGGATTAGGAATAACTTTCGGTTCCTTCGTCTTATTGTCAATGACACGCTTGCCCTTCTTATCAAAGATGCCTTCGTGCGTAGTAGTCGTTTCCATAACACCATTATATTGTTTAACATTTGGAGCGATAAGCTGCACAAAGTCACTGTCTGTAGAGATAATGATATGATTATCATTGGGATGATTTTCAATCCAACCTGCGATGAGATCATCTGCTTCTAATCTAGGATGCTGCATTACAGTACAGTTGGTCTTTTCATTAATAAACTCCTTGAGCTTATCAAAGGTTTCCCAAAACATCTTATCTTCCTCAGCTTCTTTCTCAGTGAGAGCTGCTCGAGCCTCTGTTCGATTACGCTTGTATGGCGCATAATAATCCTTGCGCCAGCTGCGTCCTTCTAAACAGAACACGACGTGATTGCCTTTAAAATCTTGCCAAGCCTTCTTAATGCTAGCAAGGGTTACGTGTAGAGCCATACCGATCTTTTCGTCTGCATTACCACGTACTACATGGCGGGCACGGAAAAAACAGTTAGCAGTGTCAACGATAATATAATTCATACGATCCTGATTTCTTGTTCGAGTTGCGAATCATTCGCGATAGATTGGCAAAGAGCCTTAAACCACTTGTCAACTATCTCTTCATCTGTAACCCCAGTATAACCTGCTTTCTTTAAATCGTCAACGAAAAACTCGTTCCAATCTAATTCAAAGAAGCCATTGCTAGGATTAGCTCTATCAACCTGCGTATCAAGCACCTTGATATAAGGTTGTTTCTTCATTGTAGCGATTTCTTTGTCGCTAAGTTTAGTATTCTTCTCTTCTTTTTTATTGAAGAGACCTGAAAATCCATCCCATATCATATTTTACTCCTCACGCCAAACTGGCATATAAATGTATCTGCAGATTCAGTATGAATCCATTTTTAGCACAATATTGTGCAGCATATTCGTGATTCTTTTGATTCTCTCGCATATCTAGCAAGCCTTCTTCCCAGAAACTAATAACCTCATCAACAGCACTGCGCTCTTCGATACCGATATCATTTTTTTCACTACGTAGCTGTTTGCTCTTTTGAGGCTCACGATTGTAAATGTTCATTGGACTAATGAAAACCTTTTTACCCTGTGCAGCATATTCGTGAGCCCAGTCCGGTATGCTGCTATATGGACTATCTTGATCCGCATTCATAACAAATTTTAAACAGTCTGCACGATCTAACACATCTGTATTAGGTTTAAGATACTTAACAGGCTTGCCATCTTTCTCTAAACATTTGGGACTACAAACTAATGTAGTCAACTCTGGAAGATCTTGCCATACTGTGCCATTACTTTCAATCTGTGTCCAAGCAAAGTGATCTTGCATCATTTCAAGGAATGGTCCTAGATTTTTCTGTAGCATAGGCTCACCACCTGTAATGACCAATCCTACTTTCTTCTCGACCCATTTGGGAATGGCACCGTCGAAGTATTCTCCGAGAACATTTCCAATGCGAAGATCGATCTGATCGAAGGTCAGCCAGTCCCCGCCGTCAAAATAAGTATCACAAAAAGAGCAAGCCAGATTGCACTTAGCCAGACGAACAAATACTGCGGGTTCTCCACGATATGGTCCTTCTCCTTGGAGTGTATAAAAAATACTGGTGATAAAGAGCTTATCACCAGCATCGTTGAAGTATTTCTGTCCGACGATTTCATTTTTTCCAAACATTTAATTTTCCTATTATTAAGTATACTGCATTTACTAGAACTTGTCAACTGCGTTCCCAGGGAAAAACGATCCAAACATCGTTTTCTGCTTTATTAATTTCGAGAGATGTATAATCTATTGATTGTTTACTAGCTAGATTGTTTACTAGCGTAGCAAACCTAACATTATTTCCCCATACTTTATTCCAACTATCTTCATTTGGTAAACAAGTACTCTGCCAATCGTTTTTGATCCAGGCAATAGTATCACCGCTATCGTTAATATCATCTACCACAAGAATTTTCTTTTGGAACTGTGAATCCCATCTGCTTTTGATTAGTCCGCGTTTTTCATCTGGAACATACCCAAAAGCATCTTCGCTCATCCAACAATTACTTTCACTATCACCACCATCTCTGAGAGAAACGTGCAAGGCGTGCATTGGAACATTTAGCATATGGCTTAACATTACAGCAGGAGTAAGCCCACCTCGAGTAATACCTACGATATAATCAGGCATAAATCCACTTTTTAATATTTCAATTGAAAGAGAATAACAGTGCTTTTCTATTTGATTCCAGTCTAGGTATAGTTTATTTGTCATCCTTCTTCTCCTCTTGCAACATCGCTTCTATAAGTTTGTAATGATCGTAGGCTTTTTTTAATGCCGCATACTTCTCGTGCTTTTCAAAGTTAGGGATCAATATGAGTAAACGTTCCTTTAGTATTTTGATTAGTTCTGCAGTCTCGTCTAGATCGATCTCACTCTTATCTGTTTGTATTTTTGGATTATTACCAGTGATCTTGAGGTTAGCAGTATTTGGAGCCATTGTCGTCCAACCAGCAGTGTTAGTGGTTGTTATTGGAGTAGAATAATATCCAGTTCCGCCTGTAGTGATTGTAGTTACAGGCGGCGGTGTTGGGCCGTACCCTGGGAGATATCCATATCCCATATTGCTTCCGCCACCTCCTGTTACGAGATAGCTACCGCTGCTACCAACAGCGCCTATTGGACTAGTTAATGTAGTTGTCGTTGTTGTACTCATCTGCAGGCAAATCCTTGTTGTAATTTAACATTTTCAAAGAACTCGTTCATTT
>Ga0007816_1000031_pt1 | contig 41639 bp, 55 predicted proteins | sample CryBogCBE27Jul09_FD_71213 | JGI IMG/M metagenome (GOLD analysis project Ga0007816, IMG submission 71213) | Freshwater microbial communities from Crystal Bog, Wisconsin, USA - CBE27Jul09 | ecosystem: Environmental > Aquatic > Freshwater > Lake | place: Crystal Bog, Wisconsin, USA | collected...
TGGCAGAAGGAGCAACTGATTTAAGCGATTTAATGGGAGCCGGACCCGTTCAAAATCCCAGCCTCCCTCAATCCACCACCTTTTCTCCTATCGTCACGGGAGGCACTGACCCTTTTTTGACGAATAAGATGACACCTACTTCCGAAGCAAACACTCCTGCAATGACCTTGCGCAGCGATTCACATACCTTCGCAGTCGTTCGTAATTCTGTAAGAAACTTAATGACTTATTTTGGTTTCTTTTTAGCCGCCATGATCATTTCCTTATCCACTCCTCGTTCTCTTATTTTGCAATACATTCCAAATACGTATACTGCCGGCGGTGTTCCTTCTTACATGGGCGCAGCTATCTTAGCTGGTGTAGCTGTAGCTATTGGGTACGTCGTAGGAACGCTGGGCGCGACATTGATTTAAGTTTTCGTATTTTGTGAATCAATAAAGTAATGGATTGGATAGCCATTCGTAGAAATTCTCGTGGATGGGACAACGATCCTCCTGCTAAAATACACACGAACATCCTTTTCGGGCCAGGACATTACTTGACCCCCGGATTCGTCCGTATGCATAACATTACTCACGTGGTGAATTGCGCTTTCAACAAAGACAGCCCATCATGGTTCAGGGAAAAACATCCAGATAATTATGCTTGTATTGAAGCCATAGACAGCACTGAATGCAATATATTAGAATGGTACCCCCAATTTGAAAAAGTTATGAATACATTTTTGAGATCAGACGCTTGCGGTAAAATATACGTCCACTGCCAATGCGGAATCAATCGCAGCGGATACTTGGCACTGCTCTTCATGTGCAAGAAGTTCGGGTACTCTTTTGAGACCGCTACGAACTCTATTTTGAGACAACGTCCATGTGCCCTAACAAATTCCGCATATAAGGCTCAAGTAAAATCACACTTAGAACACAATGGGCGACCTAGGGTTGAACTCCGTGTGGTCTGATATATCGAAGAAAGCTTCGAATGCAGAAACTGATGTTTTAGGACCTGCATACAGTTACGCAGACAACGTTCCAAGCACTTCAAAGTTAGGTGTAGGTTCAGACGGTAATTTTGGACAATTAGGTAGAAATTTAGGAGCTGTAGGAACTTACGTCAAGACTTTGATTAACGGTGATCCTCCTTTAGGAAACCGGTTCTTCGTGAATACAGGAGGAACATGCACGGCTCCTGACGGGTCAAAACAGCCAAGACATAACTACATTAACAATATGCCTGAAGGAGCTCATTTAGTTCCAAAAGGGATGGGCGACTTGACTTCGGATTTCAACGGGTTAGTTCCAGGAGTAGTAGGAGACATTGAAGGTTTGAATCCTTTATACATGATGTCGGCTTTGGCAGCAGACTCGTCACCTCCTTGCAAATGTTACCAATGCAATGTCACAACGGGAGGAAACTCGTTCTTTTTATCTCCAGATCTAAGTCCAGATTTCAGTACAGACGATTGCAGAGAAGTATCTATGTCCAACTGTCCCACCGTAAAACAAACTGAAAAATTCAGCGTTTTTTCAGAGGATGTTGCCGTCCCCGCTTTAATTGTAGGAATCGCGTTATGTTCCCTTTACTTGCTAAGAAAGCATTAACAGTAATTTAAGGATGAAAAAGTAAATTTAGTAATGGACAATATTTTTCGCATTAAGCGGACTCGCGAATCAGCATCGGCCTCAAAAAAGAACGATGTTGTTACAGGCACACTTGACTCGGTTCACCAGAACATTGTGGGAACCATCAAGGAAGAAACCTTGAATATTGAAGACTTGAAAACTCGTCTGAAAAACTTGGAATATGAATTAGACGATTTGGAAGTGAGTCAGGACATTGCAGATATACTTAAAGCTTCTAAAGTGAGAGACGAAATAAAGATTCTGAAAGACCGAATTGAAAAAGAGAATCCGTTAACTGATTACTATTTGAAAAATGCAGACATTATACTGAAATATTACGGCACAGGCGAAAAAGTCCAACCTACAGCTATGGTTCCTGCAGACCAGAACACGTTCGTTAAATACTTAACTCAGTCTACTTCCGAAACTTCTGCTCCTTCAAAGAAGAAACTGTTTGACGAATACGCATCAAGAATGAAACTGAATACAGGAGAATCGTCAGAAATAAAGAAAGCGGTAACTGAACATTGTGACCGATGTAATATTGCAAGGGAGGAAATCGGAGACGAAGGGATACTTGTGTGTCCAACGTGCGGATCAGAAGAGTATATGCTTGTAGTTTCTGATTTACCTAGTTTTCGCGATCCTCCAAAAGAAAGAAACAATTACGCTTATAAAAAGATCAACCACTTGAACGAAATTCTGAACCAGTTCCAAGCAAAGGAATCAACTATCATTCCCAATGAAGTGATGAACGAAGTGGTTCTGGAAATCAAGAAACGCAGAATCCAGAACGTTGCAGAACTCACGGAAAAAGATATGCGAGAAATTCTAAAAAAACTGAACCGATCAAAGTATTATGAGCACGCAACACACATCATTTCAAGACTGAACGGAAACCCTCCACCCACCATCACACCGGAAATAGAAGAAAAAATAAGGGCAATGTTCCAGGAAATTCAGGCACCTTTTCTTATTTACTGTCCTGACGACCGAACGAATTTCTTGTCGTATTCTTACATTCTGTATAAGTTCTTCGAGCTGTTGGAATTAGACGAGTATAAAGTTTACTTTCCACTCCTCAAGTCCAGAGACCGATTAATTGCACATGACCAAATATGGAAAAAGATCTGCGACTACCTGAAATGGGAATTCATTCAGAGCGTATGAACAGAAGGCGAACTGCAAAAAGGTATAAAAATTGATTGCCCGGCTTCACTAAAAAGTGAAATTAGTGATTTCGGTTTAAACATTTTATGCGTATATAATATAACGAAATGGTGAATTATGTTTGCGAGAATTGTAGTCGTGTTTTCAAGCAGAAGGGTCATCTTGAGACACATCAATCACGAAAGAAGCCTTGTGAAAAAAACACAACACTTGAGACTATTATAGAGGAAAAGGTTAAGGAAGCCTTATTGAAAACGAATAGTGTTGAGCCAAAAAATGAACAAGTAAATACACAACCGCTTGTACAAGAAATGGATTTTACCAATAAGAAAACATCTGAACTTATCGCTATATGCAGGGAGCGAAAAATTAAAGGATATAGTGGAAAGAAAAAAGAAGATATTATTAAACTTCTTCAATCTACTAATAAACCTTTACAAAATGAAATTATTACAACAACTTCCCCAATTTCTAAAGTAAATCTTCGCCAAGATATCATTTTAGGTGATACTATAAAAATACTACCAACTCTACAAGATAATTCCGCACAAATTATTATTGCCGATCCACCATATAATATTGGTAAGGATTTTGGGAATGATAGTGATAAACAACCTATGGATGAATATCTCAATTGGTGTGATATATGGATTAAGGAGTGCCTTCGTATTCTAAAACCGAATGGGACTATGTTCATATATGGGTTTAGTGAAATACTTGCTCTGATTTTATCAAGAGTTCCATATAAAATTAATAGGCGTTGGATTATCTGGCATTATACAAATAAGAATGTTGCTTCACTTAATTTCTGGCAAAGATCTCACGAAAGCATTTTAGTTCTTTGGAAAGATGATAAAGTATTTCATAAAGATGAAGTTCGTGAAGCATATACTGATGGATTTCTAAATGGAGCAGCAGGAAGGGAAAGAACTGCTACAGAGGGAAGGTTTCAAAATAAAAGTGGTAAGAAAACAACATATACCGCGCATCCAAATGGGGCTTTACCAAGAGATGTAATAAAAATCCCTACCCTCGCTGGTGGGGCTGGAATGAATGAGCGTGTAAATCACCCTACACAAAAGCCATTAACTTTGTGTGATAAACTTATTCGTTCCTGTAAGATGCCATCATCTGAAGGATATGTTTTAGTTCCATTTGCTGGTTCAGGTAGTGAATGCCTTGCTGCAAAAAAACTAAATCTTCCTTTTATTGGTATTGAACTAAATGAAGAATATGTTAAACTAATTAATGAGCGACTAAAAGATAAAGTAGATGAATAGTATTAGATACCCATTTCCCTTTCATATAATTTAATATAATTTAATTTTCGTCCCTTATTTACCTTACACGATGAAATAACAAACTTTTTTATTTCCTCTGTAATTACTATATCAATCCATAATTGCGAAGACATACTAAATGTAATTGACATACTTGAACCATTTATAATGTTTGTTTCCCATCCAGTAGTTGAGCCCTTATTTTTCCCTTGCTTTCCAATCTTTGGTATCCATTTATAAGAGGAAGGATTAAATTGCGGATAATCACTTGGGATAAGATACCAATCATATTGAAACTCCTTTTCTTTTTCATCACGAACTATGATTGAGTAGTATTTGAAGTTTTTTCTACTATTTATTTCTGCTATAATGCTTTCAATATTACCAGGTGTTTTATCAGAACAAACAGTAGTAAGTCTGTATGAACTTAATTTAAACGACTTATTATTGGATTCATATTGAGTAGATTTATTTGATAATGCACCAAGTGAGCACAATAAGTCGGCACCAGGTTTATGAGAACCATTACTTTGTGCTTCAATATTACATCCAGATGTGCTTAATACTTGAGCATTTATATCTTCCCAAGGCGTCTCCTTAATTGGGTCATCGTTAATAAGATGGTATCCCTTAACACATTTTATGTAGTTTTCAGAAAGTTTTTTACGAATTTCCTCCGAAATATTTGATGAATTATCGCACAACTTTTCTATATCTTTTGTATTATCATTTACATCAGTTTTAGCCTCAATCTTTGATTCTGAAACTGATGTTATAGCATTCTTGGTTGCAAAATCGCCACATAACTTATCCACATCTGGTTCGGAGGTCGCCATCTTTGATGTGCTATATTACTACCTTATTTAATCCGTTTTCCGGATTCAATTTTTTAAAAATATGCCGGTTTGAAATGTTCAGCGGTCTAATAGTATAATATCTCCTGCAGAAAACTCATGTACCTTGTTTTTATGTCCCAAATAGGTCTTTGGACTTTTCATCAACTCTTCACGAGTCTTTTTACTGAATAACGTTATACCGATCTTAGGATTCATATTTTCTTGCAATCCACGAATCCTGAATGCAGACGATCCGTTTTTATCTGCCAGAAACGAAGTGCCAAACTGCCTTGTGTGTGACCATCCATACAAGACCGAATACTGCTGCATGGGTTAATGCAACAGTTTGACGAGAACCTCCAGCTGGAATGCTGAGGAAAACACCAGGAGTTAAAACATAAAAGAGCGCAGCTGCGTATAAGGCCATCCACCACATTTTTGTATACTCTTTTACCAGAAAATTTACTATTTTAGGGGTTTACACATTTTTTTCTTCATCATAGGCATATCAATGACCACTATTTCTAGATGGGGATACCATCTTATAATAGATGCTGCACGATGTACGCCACAAACGATCCGCTGTCCTGTGAATATCAGAAAGTTTAACGACACTCTGATTAAGAGGATTGACATGGTCCCTTACGGGCAACCCCAAATAGTGATGTTTGGGACGGGTAACAAAAAAGGGTACACATTGATACAATTAATTGAAACATCAAATATTGCCGCACACTTTGTAGAAGAATCAAACGATATGTTTCTTGATGTATTTTCATGCAAAAAGTTCGAACCATACGCAGTAGAATGTTTAGTTAAAACATACTTCCAACCCAATAATATCAAAACCAGATACTTGGAACGTTTTGCCGAACCTAAAGACGAACCTGGATGGTAAAAAACGTTTCCGTTTATAATTTATTAGTAGCTTGGAGGACCATACTTGAACTCCAAGAACATTCTAACATAATCTATCCATTCTTCTTCAAACTTTGTCTGATTCCATAAACCATCAGGTATTGAATCTACCCATTCACGGAATTCTTTATTCAATTCACTCGTATTAATTGCGTATCTTACTTTCTCGTCTTTTATAAATTCACTGAGAACATCAAATGAGTCAAGTTCTTCACTGAAGCCGTCATCGTCCAAATCGTATCTTGGCGCCTTCTTTGGTTTTTCAGTTTCCTGAATTTCCAAGTATTTTCGCTTGTAAGCAAGGGCGAGAGCCAATGCTCTTTCAGAGATATGTTGATATACTTTTCTGCCTTCTAATTCATACATTTCAATAATAAGTTCTACTATGCTATTGAAATCGCTTTTCATTTCTGGTGTAATTGCGCTCATTTTTAACTGTTTATTGTTTTAATTATGTTCTATAAATTACATTTCTTAATAAAAAATAATTCCGTTTTTTAAATCAAAAATTTTTATTTTGTTTTTATAGTTTTTCTAATTTTTATTTTGTTTTTATAGTTTTTCTAATATACGCATCAACATTTTAAAATGTTTAGGCGATTCTTCCAACGTATCAAGTAGTTTATCACTAATTGATTTATTTCCATCAATATCATTAAGCCATCGCATATAACGTTCCCGTTGTTTATGTAATGGTTTAACTTGTTCAACTAATTCTATTTTTTTATTTTTTTCATTTTCTAATTTTATTCTGTATTCTAATTCATTCATTTTTTTCGATAATGTAATGTAAGGTTCTTGCTTCGTTTCATAAGATGCAGAGAGTCCTCGTAATAGTGTGTATAGTGCATATAATGTATTCCAGTAAGTTTTATCTTCTTGGGTAGTTGCAAATTTACGGTTATTTGAGACTTGTTCAAGTTGGTCGGAATAGAACTGAGTATCCTGTAATGTTTCCATTGGTTCAGGTTTAGGTTCTGGTTCTGGTTCACTAACTTGTTCGTAAGGCATTCGTTGTCCTGGAATGTGTTGTATTTCAAGACCAAATCCTGAACTACCTGCAATCTGCCAGAAGTCGTATTTAATTCCTGATTCGTCCATACTGCGTAACAGTGATCGACGAACCACGAAAGGAACATCTTCCAATTTGAATTCATTTTCATCGTCTGGATGACCATAATAACAAACTCCTTTATGGAAATTCATTATGTCGCTCAGCCATTTGATTGGAACAATGAATTCTTTCAAGCTTGAAAGATCTCGGTGTTCTAAAGGGCATCCTTTGTACTTTCCGAAACATGCGTCAAATTCTCCTGCGCCAGCTAGCATAGAAGGACATTGACATTTGCCTTGTTTACCGTTTGCAACCCACTGGTCATATTCAGTACATCTTTGTTCTGGATGTTTATCCGGACAATTTCTGTATCTACAATAATTTCCATCTCTGCACATAGTTACTACTGGTTCAATAACTTCTGGTTCATCAAAGTTTACTACTTTGACTTCCATAGGTTTGATTGGTTGAGCAACCATTGGTTGAACAACTTTTTGTTTTAGAATCATTCTTGCATCGAATTTTCTAATAGTTTCATTGCATTTAGCAAGGAATTTGGGATCTTTGCCTTCATATGCAAGATCACCCCAATCATATCCGTTCATTTGATTTGTTAATTCTCCTAATGTTTCGATTTTTACGACCATTTTGAGAAATTGATAAGTATAATTAGAGGGTAAGGTTTTACGCTGTAATTATAATTTGTTAAATTTAATAGTGTGTGTTGTGTGTGTTGTGTGTTGTGTGTGTTGTGTTGTAGGCTCTACATACTCTTATAAAAAAAGATTTCGTTTTTAGTATGCATCGGATTCGCCTGGACATGTTTCGTGTGGGTCAGTGGCAGACACACAGTCTCCGCTAGCACATTGACGGTATCCATCTGGACATTTAGGGTTCACTTTAGTGCTTGGATTATCAAAGTTTTCAAGAAGAGGTCTTACATACTTGTATGCCAAGTAATTGACTACTGCAAAAACGATACCGTGGATGATGGCTTTTTCTTTCAATGTTCCACCTGGAGGAATACTTAAGTGAACTCCGGGAAGAAGTAGTGCAAACAAGATTGCTTTCAAAAGGATATTTGTCCACATTTATATACTATTTAGAAACTTACGCGTGAGGAGGTTTGGCACCTTGACTAGCTGGATTATATGTAGCATGACCTACAGGAACGCACTCGGCCTTGTTGATTCCAGATGGATCTACTTTTGGTGCGAATCCGTTAGGACAAGTATCTCCAAAATTTGACATGGCTTCTACGTATCCCTTGATGTTGTGCCAGTAATAACGCATAACTAAGGTGGTGACAACGGCAAATAATAAGGCGTGAACGACCAAAATAGTTCCCTGGGAAGAACGTTTAGAAGGAAGGGTGACAAGGACACCGGGAACGAAGGCGGCAAATAAAATGACCGAGAGAATAGAACTGATTAAGTCCATTTATTATATTTACATAAGAGTTTTCCTGACCCACTTGCTGTCGGCCAAATATTTCTTGGATTTACCCTTGGAAGTGCGTTTAGTGTAAGTTCCAATGGCTTGGACTTTACGGAAAGTAGAAAGAGCTCCGTACTTCTTGGCTGCCTTGCGTAACGCAGTATGACGAGCAGTCTTGGATTTATCTGCAGAGTAACCTACGGCGACCAAAGGACCGTGTTTCAAGGGACCAATACCTGGACCGTGAAGAGATGCCCATTTTCCCGGGGCGCCAACATCGTGAATACGTGAAGAACGAACGCGGGATCCTTTGACGTGGATTCCGGATTTGCGAGTATAAGATTTTCTGCTGTATCCCTTGCGACGAATAGTGCGTCCTCCAGTTGCATTAGCTACAAGCTGTGTTAGTCCCGACATTTTATTTAATAACGTGGAAAAAGTGAGCTACAAACTCATTTTTTCAGTAACGAAAATGCATTCTTGAAATCATTAGCTGCTTTACGCAGATTTAATTCGGCATCGACGTGTTTTGATATAGCTTCTATCAACTCTTCAGTTGTGAACATTACTTCTTCATGAAACAAGTTTTCAAGTTCTTCCTTGCATATTTCTTCTTCATAAATAGCATCAGCTAAATTATCAGTGTATTTATATAACATTGATTCATCGTATATAAACGCATTCAATTCTTCTTGTGTGAATAATACAGTTTCAAAAGTCATTTTTTAGTATGTGTATGTTCTGATTGTTTGTTATATCAAAAGATTTCGTTTTTTAAAAAAGGCAAGGAAGGCAAGATTTTAATCCGGCTACAACTTGTTGTTCGACTTTTTGGAGTTCTGCAGTCACTAAATCTACAGTATGAACTACGTGAGGAAGAACGGCATCACACCATCCAAGTGCAATAGTCTTTTCAGAATCAGAAAGAGGTGACGAAGAAATAGCCTTTTTGACTTCAGAAACAATTAAAGCAGCTTTGGCTTCATCGGTAAGATGTGCCATGAGTTTGATTTGAGCGATAACCTTCAATGCGTATTGAAGGAGTTGTTTTGGGTCTTTCAAATCAACGCCGACAGGAGATACGGCCAATTCAACATCTTTTAAAGTCAAAGGAGCAGGAACTTCTGCTACTGGTTCTACTACAACTGGAGTTTCGACTACGGCTGGAGTTTCTACTACAGGTTCTGCGATGACAGGAGGGGATTCAACAGGAACATCGGACATTTTGTAATACGCACCGATTATTCTGTAAATACAAATGCGTGCGTTCATTCTGCCGTTTTTGTTCAGTTTAGTTTCAGGATCATGTTCAGATGGAAATGTATCACTATCTCCTCTGGGCACCCTACCTCCTTGCTATTTAGCGTCCGTGAGTTACCCTACGCCTAACGTCCAAGCCTTTGAAAGTTACTACTTCAATGCGTCTTCTACTGGTTCGTGGCTCGTAGGGTTCACGTTCCGCCAAGATCCAGGATACTGGACATTCAAAAATCCGAGCGTCACAGCTTCGGTTCCGTATGATCCAACACAACTCTTACAGAACGCCAACTTGTCTCAAGGAGGACCCGTTGTTGTGAACGGAGCAACTGCGAGTGTTCCTACAGGTTATCAATTGTGGTATCAATCAGGTCAAGCACCACAGGCAGCGGGAACCTGGTCTACAGGCCAATGGTACGACGGAGCTGTAGGAACATTTGACGGAATTTACCAGGGAATAACGGTAAACCAAAACACACTATACAAGTTATCGTTTTACTTATTAGGAACCCAAGCGTCTGATGGAAATGGTATTCAATTAGGCGTCTATGCTCTGCCTTGTGCCAACGTTTCAACTCCTCCTGCTTACTGCATACCTTCATCGTTCCTCGGTATATCCGTAAACGTTCCAGACTCAAGTTCCCAATCTCCGTCAATGACCGTTTCTCTATCCCCAAGTATTTCGAGTATTGCTTCGTCAAAAGCTACTTCCAGTGTATCGTTGACAACATGTTCGTCTACATCCACCACACAAACTCCAAGTTTGTCTCTGTATGCAACTCTTAGTTTAACAAGTTCAAACAGCCCTTCTTCGTCTGTATCAAGTTTATCTACCAGCAGTCTTACAACTTCTTCTACAAATTCAGGGAGTTTAAGTAACTCTTTAAGTTTTTCGTCTTCTAACTCCATTTCGTGCTCTTCTTCTTATAGCGGATCTTCCTCTATTTCAACCACAATCAGTTTTTCATCTTCAACGACATCCATTGGATCACCTTCTTCTGGTGCATCTTCTTCCATTCGTGCATCTGTTTCTGTAAGTAAATCCATCAGCCAGTCGCGGTCAGTTTCCGCATCCACAAGCATATCTTCCAATCCTTCCATTACTCCTAGTATAAGTTCTTTGTTAAAACAAATGGACAGCTTTTCTGCTACTTCCACGCCTATGTTTATCGTGACTGCGTATCCTACAACCAGTCCAACTGTAAGTTCTTCCGTTAACGCTACAGGTCTGGTCATTATTGAGAACAATAGTTCTATGGGTACAATAGTCGGATTAGCCGGTGCATCTGTTGGATTGATGGGCGCATTTTTCGGTGTATATTTGGCCCAGTTCTTACCTCAAGGAACTTTGTCAAGATTCATGCCTCAGAACTTACTTAACAGTTTCCGAAACGATCCTATCGGTTCTATCCGAAAATTAGTGAACATCGTCAAAGATCCAAAGAAGGCGATTACAGATGCGATTGCCAGTAATACTGGACTAACCTTAGATAATAATGCGGTGGTCACGCAAGATACTCCCCCAATTGAAACAAAAGTTGAATTGCCTCAAGTAGAAGATACTCCACCACAACAAACTTCTGTAGTTGAATCCATACCAAAAGTTATTACTGCATTAAAACCTGCGTTTGGTATTCGCCGTTGATCGCTTACGTTTCTTAGGAGAACAGTAAGGACAATCGCCTACATCCGGCGAACATTTTTCACACAACTTAATTTTAAGTTTACGCTGACGACGGGTCTTCATTCTGTTTCTTAGGGCAAGAAGAACATCCAGGTGTTGCGACCTTGATTTGAGACTGGATAGAGTATCCGTAAATAACTGCTAAAACAATTGCGCCAAGAACTGCCCACCACCACATTTATTAAAATGTAGCAAAATTGTGCTTACATATATCGCGCGAAGTAAGACAATGGGTATTCCTTTTTATTTTGCAAGTTTAATCAAGTCTCATCGTGGGATTGTGAACACAATCAAACGAGGAGCTCCGTTAGAAGTTGATGTTCTCGCTGTGGACTTTAATTGTTTGATTCACCGTTATCTCAAAGAAAATGATCCAATCAAATCAGTTTTGGATGCACTTGAATACTTGCTTGAAAACGTGTGCAAAGCAAAACATGTAATTATTGCGATGGACGGATTGGTTCCTTACGCAAAAATAGTTCAACAACGTTATCGTCGTATGCGTATTAAAACCGATGACGGATTTGACCGAAACATGATTTCTCCAGACACGCCTTACATGCGAGACCTTGAATCTGCTTTGGCTGCTAAGTTTCCTCTTTTCACATTAAGCAAAACTTCGTCTCCAGGCGAAGGAGAACATAAATTGATCACAGTTATTCAGAACATCCCTGAACCTCAACGTAAAAGCGTTTGTATATACGGACTGGACGCTGATTTGATCCTTATATGTTTACAACATCGTGAACTTTCGTCTCGTGGGAAAATGCACTTGTTAAGAGAAAGCGCAGAATTTGACGATCCTGCTTTGAAACATGCAGAATTTGCGACTTTGGATGTTTGGGCCTTGTCTGTTCAATTACCTTTGCCTATTGAACAGTATATGATGCTTTCTATCATGTGTTTCGGCAACGATTTCATGCCTAATTTAGGAATGTTCTCGCTGAGAGAAGACGGATATAATCGCGCACTTCATTTTTATACGGACGCGGGATGTCCTGATTTGACAACTGTAAAAGGACGTCATACATTTTTGATGTTCTGTGCATCCAAAGAAATGGAAGTTCTCAAAGAACGTATTGGACTAAGAAAGGTTCCTATTGAAAAAGGAGTGTTAGGAAAAGACCAATCTATGTTTTCAAAGAAGTACAATTTGCATGTTTTGGATGGAGTTCAAGACACGAAACCAGTAGTTGAAGCGTACTGGAAAACGTTCCATTGGACTGAATACTATTTCAAAAACAGTATCCCGATAAACTGGAACTGGGTATATCCTTACTCTGATGCTCCTCTAGTTTCAGATATCGTGAAATACACTGAAACCAAGGCAGATAAAGGGAAATTGAATTTCACAATCGCTGATCAATTGCATTTCATTATGCCAAGCTCGGCACTCAAGAAAATGAGACGCAAAGTGAAATACGAAGACGAGTTTCATAATGAAGAAGACAGACATCCGTGGTTGAAAAGGCACGGATGGGAAATGAAACCTCGAATTTCTTTGCCTTGGAATCCTATCGATTCCCTAACGAAAGTTTCCCCCCTTTCAATCTGAAACCTACACTTATTGGTGCACCGGAAGGGTTCAGTCCAGGCAAGGGGTTCCCGCGAGGACCTTTTGTAGATTCAATAGGCGTAACGATATCAGATTCAGGAAAAAACACTTGTTGAGATCCGTCTCTTAAGTTCCAATATTCTGCATTTATTTTCATCATTTCACGAACTGTTCTGGTCATCATAAACGATTCTGGACTGACTTCGCGTGTCCAATTTCCTAAAAGATACTGCAAATACTTTTCGCGATACGTTCTTGCGTTTGTCATTTTTGTGTTGTTACTGATGGTTGTTAAACAATCGGCAACTGTTGGAATAACAGGTTTATCTAATCTTCTATTCACGCTATTATGCACGCGAACTACAAACAAGAAAAATTTGTACCTGCTACTTGACCAATCAGGATGTCTTGCTTTATAAGACTCGAACATTATCGCAAAATGAGTTTTGCAGTGTGGACATGATATTGTATCTGCAAAAAAGCTCATAAATCTGTTGAGAATTTCTTTATCTTCTTTTGCAGGAGTGTCTGGGTAATTAAGACTTATACTGTGCAAAGTCATCCAAGCTAACGGACCCCAAACGTTCGTCATTATTTACTCTGAGGAAATGAATCCCGCCAACATTGCGCCACTCAGCATTTCGCGCTTTACACGAGGAGGAGTTGTTTCATTTTTCAATAATCCGTGTTTTTTCACAAGATCATCTACTTGCTTGTCTGTCATTTTTCTGACCTTACGTTTGATCGTCTTTCTGCGTTGGTTTTCACCTTTGTCCGTAAACAACCGAATCGTATGTCTACGCATGAACTTTTTTAATGGAGGAGGTTTGGCAGGGTCAGAAACAGGTTTAAGTTTGAGTGTCTTTTTCAAAACGCCTTTAGGAAAAGTTCTCATGGATTTTCGTTTACGTGCAGCACCAATAATACTTCCTAAAGGCTTGAACAAGGAAGGTTTTGCTGGTTCTGGTTCTTTTGTTTCAGGTGGTTTTGCAACAGAATCGTCAACTTTCGTAATTGTGATTTTGTCCGACATCGTCTCTCTTATTAAAAACGAATAAATAGATTTAGGGCGAACACACTTTAAACAAAATACCATGGAGTGGGAAGCAATTTCAACATATTTTAAAAACGGCGTAGAAAAGTTGGTAGAACATCAAATTGAGTCTTTTGAAGACTTTATTCGTAACAAGATTCCCTTGATTGTGTGCTCTACTGCTCCTATAGTAGTATGGCACGAACAAGATGAAACTACGAAGAAGTACAAGTACGAATTCCGCTTATCGTTTGAAAACATAACGTATACGAAACCACGTATCCAAGAAGCTACAGGACGTATTAAACCAATGTTTCCTCAAGATGCACGAACACGTAACTTTACGTATGCGGCCCAGATGTTTTCTGATATTCGGTTTACTGCAAGAACTTACAAGGCTCCAACATTCGTTGAAATGGAAGAAGAAGTGAAAGTGTTTGAAGGTGTATCTTTAGGCAAGGTTCCAGTTATGCTTGGTTCATCGTTATGTATTATGAAAGATTACCCTTTATCAAAAGAAGAAATCGGCGAATGTCCTTATGATCCATTTGGTTACTTTCTTATCCACGGATCTGAACGAACTATTTTGAGCCAAGAGAAGGTCGCAGACAATCAGATAATGCTTTTCTATAACAAGAAAACAGCTTCAAAGTACACTTATTCCGCAGAAATGAAATCCTTACATGAATCGTTCACAACTCCTCCCAAGAAATTAGAAGTTCGTGTATCTGCTAAATTTAACGGTTTAGGGTACCCTTTAACTATGTGTGTTCCTCGATTTCACGAAGATCTTCCTTTAGGCGTTATGTTTCGTGCTTTAGGTGTGGAAACAGACTACGAAATCGCAAGAATTATTTGGGGATCTGAACTTGACGACCAAAAAATTGATATGTTAGCTGCTTCTTTCTATGAATGTTCGGAAATCAAAGTGTATACAAGGGAAGACGCGATTGAATATTTGAGTCATCATTTACAATACGGAACTACACAGGAAGACAAGAAAGCGTATGTCCGTTCGTTGCTGGATACTGAATACTTGCCTCACGTCAAGTTTGGAGGCGATAAATCGGCTCATTCGGTACTGGAAGCAAGAAAAGTTATTTTGACAGGATGGATGGTGCGTAAACTTCTTATGACCAAAATGGGACTTCTAAAAATTGACGATCGCGATGCATACCCTAATAAACGCGTAGTCACTACTGGTGCTTTACTTACTCATTTGTTTCGTCAATTGTTCCAGAAAGTGTGTAAAGATATTCGTTCAAAGTTTGTGCATGAAGTGAATAACGATACATGGAAAAAACGCGAAACTCCAAGACCTCTGGAAGTCTTGAACGTGAACAATCTATACAAGATTCTGAAAGTGTCTACCATTGAAGGAAAACTGAAGCAAGCGTTGGCCACGGGTAACTTCACAGTGCAAGGGTTGGGAACGTCTACAGTTTCTACTGCTACGAAAATGGGTGTTTCTCAAGTATTGAATCGTCTTTCTTATGCGGCCACAATCAGTCACGTAAGACGCATTCAAACTCCCGTTGAAAAATCAGGGAAGTTACTTGCGCCACGTAAATTACACGGAACATCTTGGGGATACGTTTGTCCTGTAGAAACTCCAGAAGGTCATTCCGTAGGTATCGTGAAATCCATGTCCATGCTTTCTTCTGTCACCCAACATTCGCCTTCAGCTATTGTGATGACATTCTTAGAGAACCAAAAAGGTATTCAATGGGTCACAAACACAAAAACAAATTACGAAGGTGTTATGGTGATTTTGAATGGTGTGATTGTAGGATTTGTTAAAGATCCTAGCACATTATACACTGCATTACGTGAAGCTAAACGAACATTCAAGATTCATCCACAATCTGGCGTGTCATGGAACATTTACCAGAACATTCTGAATATTGAAACTGATGGTGGACGATTCGTGAGACCTTTGTTTCGTATTGAAAATGAATCTATTGCAAAATACCCTTCCGGTCCTGATTTAGAATGGAACGATTGGGTGAGATCATGTATCGAGTATATTGATCCTGCCGAAACTGAAACTATACGCATAGCTATGTATCCTTCGGAAATCAAGAAAGAACACACACACTGTGAAATTCATCCTACGTTGATTTTAGGACATATGGCTTCAAGTATTCCGTTCTCTGATCACAATCAATCTCCACGTAACACTTACCAATCTGCTATGGGCAAACAATCTATGGGTATCTTTGCTCGTAACTACGCCAAACGTTTGGACAAGAACGGATACATTTTGTGTTCTCCTATGCGTCCATTCGTAGAAACACGTATGATGAACATCCTGAAATCGCAAGACATGCCTTGCGGAGATAATATCATGGTAGCTATTGGAATTTACTCGGGATACAACCAGGAAGATTCAGTTATCATGAATCGCGGATCTATTGATCGCGGTATGTTCAGAACTCTGTATTACACGATTTACAAGGACGAAGAACATCGTAACGTGTCTTCAGGCAAGGAAGAAAAGTTCGCTAAACCACGACGCGAAAATACCCGAGGGTTCAAGACTTCATCTTACCATGCAATCCAAGACAACGGAGTTCCAATTATGAATTCGTATATCGGAGAGAACGATGTAGTGATCGGAAAAGTCACCAGCTTGAAATCCGATCCTAACGGATACACTTTCCGCGATTCTTCAACTGTCCATCGCAACTCCGAAACGTGCAGAGTAGACGGAGTTTGGAACGAAAAGAATTCTGACGGGTATCCCTTCGTAAAAGTCCGAGTCGTATCTGAACGTGTCCCTGAAATTGGAGATAAAGTCAGTTCACGACACGGACAAAAAGGAACTTGCGGGATCATTTTGAACGAAGAAGATATGCCTTATACTGCCAGCGGAATGCGACCTGATATTATCATGAACCCTCATGCTGTTCCTTCACGTATGACCATTGCCCAACTGATGGAAACAATGTACGGTAAAGTATGTGCAGAACGAGGAACTTTGGGCGACGGAACTCCTTATTCTCATCTAAAAATTGGAACTTTACGTGAACATTTACTTGCTTTGGGAATGCATCCTTACGGTAACGAACTAATGTACAACGGCCAAACTGGTGAAATGATGGAAGCCGAAATATTCATGGGACCCACATTCTACCAACGTTTGAAACACATGGTTATCGACAAGAAACATTCTCGTGCTCGTGGTCCAATTGTGTCTCTCACACGTCAACCTTGTGAAGGAAGAAGCAGAGATGGTGGATTACGTGTAGGTGAAATGGAACGTGATTGTATGTTGTCTCATGGTATTGCGATGTTCACAAAAGAACGTTTGATGGACGTTTCAGATCCGTTCAAGAGTGGATATTGTACAAAATGCGGAACTTCGGCTGTAGTAAATCCTGATGAGAACGTTTATCATTGCGGATCATGTGGAGTGAACACGCACTTTGAAATGAAAACTATTCCGTATGCTGTAAAATTGTTATCTCAAGAACTTGAAGCCATGCATATAGTTCCACGAATGGTGTTTGAATAGACTTACTTGGCGCTACTGTTGTAGATGTAGATTCTTGAATTAATACAATGAAGCAGTATATTGTTGAATTTTTAGGAACTCTTGTGATTGTTGTTTGTTTACTGGTAACAAATGCCAATCCGTTCATTATGGCAATAGTTTACTATGCAGTCTACACTATTGGAGAAGACGTGACTACTGGTCATTTCAATCCTTTAGGTGCACTGATATTTTATGCAGCAGGGCGAGTTCCTTTACATGAAACAGGTATGAACATTATAATACAAATGATTGCTTTATGTGCAGCTGTAATAGCTGTGATTCCAATAAGCGATACGATACAGCGGCTGTAAAATGTATCAATAAAGTAATGGGGAAAACAAGAAGAAATAAACATAAAGTCGGAGGAGAAAAAATAGGTGAAGGAGTTCAAGGCATTGCTTACGATACAGGATGCGCCGTTTCAGGACCTTCTTTGTGTAAAACTCTAGATAAGGAAACAATTACACAAATAGAAATTTTCAAGTTAGACGGAAACACGGAGAAAGTTGTAGATCCAAAATCTATAGAAGACTTCAAAGAAAAAATAGCAGAGTCTCATGATTCTATTTCCAAAGTCTTTAAACCATCGGGGTTTTTTTCGTTAAGATCAACAAGAACCAATTTTTTATACGAAATCAAAGAGAACTTGAAAGTTCTTAAAGATTACGGAAAAATATCTTCTAAGCGTTATTTGACTTTAGCAGGATTGGATGGAATGATCGGCGCAGTGATCACTACTGCATCCAATACTTATCACGTTATATTCAACGAAAAATGTAATCCCCGTTACGATTTTGATGTTGAAAAGTTCACGTTAGATTTATTGAAGAGTTTGGAGAAGTATGATGGAAACCATAACGATATTAAGTTGGACAATATTGTGTTTTGTAATGGAACTTATAAATTCATAGACTGGGGAAAAGCAGGACCTAAAAATGAACTCATTGCAGGAAATTCAGCAACTACAAGTCCAATGAAATGGTATATTTACGGAGGGTATTCTAGTTTAGCTAAGAGATACTTTGCTTCTAAAATCAAACAGGAAGTTCGGTCTCATCCTGAATTTGCAGATACTTACAAAAACATACTAGATGAACTGGATACTGCTTTAGTTGAAACATCTAATCGAACTACGTTAATGAATAAATATAAAGACAGTTTTGACGTATTTGCATTAGGAATGACTATATTGTATGGAATTATTGAACATAAACTAGATTACATAAAATACCGGATTTTGATCCAAAGACTAACCTCGCTCAAAGATCCAATGAACCCTAAACAAGCACTTGTTTTTTCAAAGAAGTTTTTCAAAAAATTGTAAATGCCACTTTAATAGAACGAAACTAACTATACTAAATGAGTTTATATTTGTACGTGATTGATCCAGACCATCGCAAAGAAGTTCGTGAACACGTTGAAATTCGTCGTCCAACAGATTCAGGTGTAGATTTATTATGTCCTGAAACGACACTCAATTTCATTGAATGCGAATGTGAAACTAAATGTTCCGAAGAATACTGTCTTCCTAAACATTTAGGTGTAAAATTGAAAACCGGTATTGTAGCTGCTGCAGTAGATGTGTTAGGCAATCCTGCTCCATATTTATTGCTTGCTCGTTCGTCTACTTCTTTGACACCTTTGCGTATGTCTAATCAAGTTGGATTGGCTGACGCAGGATACCGTGGTGAATTGATTGCGAGAGTTGATTGCTTGGATACCAACTTGAAATCTTATCCTATCCGAAAATATCGTCGTTTATTTCAAATCGTTCAGCATAATTGGTTACCTTTCAATAATGTGTATGTCGTAGATTCAATAGACCAATTACCAAAAGCACCAGATAATCGTGAAGGTGGTGGCTTTGGATCTACTGGAAAATAACTTCGGTAAAAATAATGGCATTGGTATTTCCAGAAGTTCCTGTTCATCCTGTTGGTGTAAGTACATTAAACGAAACTATTGATGCTTATATTGACAAAATTGAAAGATTAGGAAACACTTATCCTGTTGGTGTATCATTTTTCAAAAATTTTGTCAGAAACATTAAAGATGGATACATCCACGTAATTCCTCCTGAAAAAATTCTAGAAGGCACAATTCTGATGAAAGCGTTTAATGCAAAAATAGATAACTTGTATAGCTTTAATGAATTGAAAACAGTTATGAAAAACTTTGCAACCAAACTTCTAAGTCTTGTTCCAGCGTTTCAAAGAAACGCTTACGAAACTAAACTTGTATCGATACTTAACTATCTTGCAAATAACCAATCTAGACGTATATTTACAAGTGGAAGAAAACGAACAAGAAAAGCACGTAAACAAAAACATAGAAAAACTCGTGGAAAACGTTTACATAGATCCGTTTATTAAAGAACAAAATGTTTGCAGAACAACCTTTTATGAGAAAAATCAGAGAAGTAATTTTAGAAGAAAAGGAACGTATTTGGGACGACCATGATCGTGAAATTTCCCAACTCCAACAAAAAAACAGAGAAAGTGTTTTTAAAGCTTGGGTGTTAGGATTAATTGTTGGTGGTGGAATTTCTGCTCTCGCAACTTCTTACTTAACAATGTACATTCACGCATTAACTAAACATTAAAATGGTTCTTTTTGAGCCCTCAAACGAGGTCTCGTATGAGCCACAATGAAATAGCATCATGTATTACAGCTCCCCAGTAAGCATTATATATAGGCTGACCTAAACCAAATATCATAAATAAAATGAGTACAATTGAGCGCAAGAAGGTGTTCAAGATGGCATTCGCCGTCGGCCACAACCAAACGTTCATTTATCTTTAAAATATTTTTTTCTTGGTGTATAGCATAAACAAAAATGGGTGGTGAACAATAAACACGCTGCCAAGAGTGGTACGAAAAGGTACTGCTAGTTCGTAGACACAATGGAGCAACACTATCAAATTGCGGGAAAGTCTTGTTAGGTTATAACTACCGTCCTATCCTTGAAAAAGAGATACTCGGACACCTCAGGGAAACTTGATGGGTATGGTAAAAATGTTATAAATAGAGATAATCCGCAGCCAAGTCCTAAAGTTTCGCAAGAGACCATGGATGCAGTTCAGAGACTGAATGGTAGTGGGGGGTAAAACCCTTAAGATACAGTCCGACCACTCCGAGAGGAGGTTTTCAAGAGGAATTATAGTGTGATGTCTACCATGCTATAAGGAGAGCTTGAAACTAATAGAGTTTTTAATTCTATTAGGGACATTCGGGTTTAATGCAATTAGTTTCCTACGGTGCCCAAGATATCTACATCTCGGGTAACCCACAAATTACTTTCTGGAAGATTCTCTACAAACGTCATACCAACTTTGCAGTTGAATCTATTGAAGTTACCTTCAACGGTCAAGCAGACTTCAACAAGCGTGTAACTGCAGTCATTAACCGTAATGCAGATTTAATGTACAAGACATACGTCCAAGTCGTTTTACCAGCCATTTCTTTAACAAACAACGATGGTTTCCGTTGGCTCAACTACATTGGTCACCGTCTCATCAAACAAGTTGAAATTGAAATCGGTGGTCAACGCATTGATCGTCAATACGGTGACTGGATGCAAATCTGGACTCAGCTCTCTGTTGATGCCGGTAACATCAAGGCCTTAGATGCTATGCTCGGTAACACCCACGATCTCGTCTTAATGAAACGTTCTACTGGTATGCCATTAGATACAACTTGTTCTTCTTCTGAAACAACCATCTCTTGTATTCCACGTGCCGGTACACCAGCCAAGACCCTCTACATTCCTCTCCAATTCTGGTTCTGTCGTAACCCAGGTGTTGCAATTCCTCTCATTGCTCTCCAATACCACGAAGTCCGTATCAACGTTGACTTTGAAACATGGCAAAACTGTCAATACTACGAAAACAGCACTGGTAATCCATACGCCTACGCAGCTCAATCCTTAGCTGCTGCTTCCATCTACGTTGACTACGTCTACTTAGATACTGAAGAACGTCGTCGTTTCGCCCAACAATCCCATGAATACTTGATTGAACAAGTTCAATACACTGGTGCTGAATCCATCACATCTTCTTCCAACAAGATCCAACTCAACTTCAACCACCCTGTAAAGGAACTCCAATGGGTCGTCCAACGCGATTCCTTCGTAGACTGCTCTACATCTACATGGTTAGCCTCTGTTGGTGGTGCACAACCATTCAACTACTCTGATGACTTCTCCACTGATGGTATCATCACATCTCTCTTAGCCCAAGCCACAGGTGCAGCCAACTCTCTCCAACCCACCAACTCTGTCTCCTTGGCCACTCGTCCTCTCGGTCAAGCCCCAACAGAAATCTCCTCCCTTGTTGGTGCAAACTCCTTCGATATTGCAGGTGAAACTGAATTTGAATCTGGTGTCAACTACCTCCTCGCCAAAGTCATTCTCGACTCCGGTGTCCGATGTGAAGGTAAGAACCCAGTTGAAGTCGCCAAGCTCCAACTCAACGGCCAAGACCGATTCACTGAACGTGAAGGTGCCTATTTCGACAAGGTTCAACCATTCCAACACCATTCTCGCACACCATCTGTTGGTATCAACGTATACTCCTTCGCCTTACGCCCAGAAGAACATCAACCATCCGGAACATGTAACTTCTCCCGTATTGATAAGGCAACTCTCCAACTCACTGTATCTCTCAACACAGTTACTGGTACACGCACTGCACAAGTTCGTGTATACGCCCTCAACTACAACGTTCTCCGCGTAATGTCTGGTATGGGTGGTCTCGCATACTCCAACTAAACCCGCAAATGTATACTATATTTGCGTGGTTTACTAACCTGTTGGCTTTTAGTGTAATATAAATTAAAACATAATGAAACCATAATTGAGTTTCAAACTTGAAATTCAATTATGATTTATTAATAATGGAATTAGTGTATTACACTGTTGGGTTCAACCCTAAATACATAGACATGCTTTATCTATCTATAGTCTCTCTTCGCAAATACAATACACAAGATATCTTGATTATTTGCGACGAAGCTCTAGTCGAAACATGTATTGAAAAAGTAAAAAATATCAAGAGAGTCACTGTAGTAGCATGCAAGGATTCTATTAATGCAATGGATTCTTCTATGAAAAAACTGCTTATATTTGACTACGACATCTCTAAATATAAAAAAATTCTTTTCGTAGATTCTGATATTTTAGTCGATGTCTGGTTACACACTGTTTTACCTAATGTTGTTGATGACGGTATTATTTACGCTTTTCCTGAAACTAGAAATTTCATGTTTCATCTAGAAAAGTATCATTCTTTGATGGACTACACAGTTGAAACCTTTAAATTTTTAGTAGACAATAAAATTTACCCTTTTAATTGCGGATTATTTGCATTTTTAAATACTCCAAAAATGAAAGAGCATTTTCAAAATATAAGAGACATGATAGATAATTATCAGGGAAGTAATTACCACTATGAACAATCGTTTATGAATGTGTATTTCAATACCAGAAAACTGGCAAATACTTTAGTTTTTACTGAAAAAAACTGCATAATGAACATTGACATAGAGAAAGTTAAGCCTAAATATTCTTGGTTGAATGCAGATGCGCATTATAGAAACAAGTTCTTTCATTTTTGTTACCAACGCGATCCTGACAAAAAAATAAAGGAAATGCTCTTGTGGATAAATATGTTTAAAATATAAACGTAATAGAATTAGTTTATTTAAATGTCAAATCTAGTTTACTTTGCAATAGGATATAACGTAAAATTTGTAGATCTGGTAGATTTAGCAATTCGGTACATGCGTCTCAAAAATCCTACAATAACAGTCATGGTTCTCTGCGATGAATGTTTCATGGAAACATGCAGAACTACACTCCCGCAAGGCACTTTACTTTTCTCACTTCCAAATTCAACAACAGTAAGAGAAGCTACAATGAACAAACTTCGTATTTTTGAAGCTATTAACAACACTGATTTCAAGAGGATTATGTATATAGATTCTGATATTCTGATAGACAGAAACATTGACTCAATAATGTACGACATCACAAACGAAGAAAAGTTATACGCTTTCTATGAAAACACAAACATCCATTCACATACACAAGAGAACTGGTCTTTCAAAAATTATTCTGAAGCTTACCTTGAATTCTTTGAAGAAAAGAAGATTTACGTTTTCAATACTGGACTATTTGGGTTCATAAATACTCTTAAAATGAAACAACATTTTCAGAATACAATTGATTTAATAAAAACACATCAAGGAGACCAGTTTTTAGAACAATCTGGGATGAATGTATACTTCAATAAACGCGATTTGGTAGACGGATCATTGATTACATCTGAAGTGTACAATATGTACATGCCATTTGATGAACGATGTCGTAATAAAATTATACATTTTGCAGGAAGTCCAGGGAACGATGAAACGAAACTCTCAAATATGAGACGATTTATGGAGAATATATTGTTTGATAAGATTGTGTGTCCTTCATGTAATTCTAATCTTGTCTTACAGAAAGTATAATGCATTCCTTGCGTGAATGGCAAACCTTGCAAAAGAATCCAGCTAGTCTTATTATTGCTGGATCTAGTAAAGATCAATCAGATAAATGGCTTCCGTTTCCTATAGGTTTAAAAGCAACTGTGGATCCCAATGTTTTTAAAAATAATCAATGTGGCTCACACGACAAAACAGTTTTGTGCAGTATACAAACGTTTACGGACAAAAGAAGAAGAAACACGAACAATCGAGAAAGTTTCGTGAAGACATTAGCTTCAAACGGTATTTACAACCAAGAAATACCTTTTGAGCAATACCAACAAACTTTATCGGAATATAAGTTTATAGTGTCTCCTGAAGGAAACGGAATAGACTGTCATCGTCATTACGAAGCTCTTATAGCAGGAAGTATACCTATAGTAGAAGACAACCCTTTGATACGCGAAAAGTATAAAGGGTGTCCGATCTTGTACACTAAAGATTATTCGGAAATCACAGTTGACTACCTTGAAAAGGTTTATTCGGAAATGATAGATGAAAAATACGATTTCAGTGTTTTATTTTTATCATATTACAATCCATTAATGCAAATAGAAATCAAGTCTAATTCGCGTTACTGGTGCGAACTATATGGCGTGCCATTATGGTACCCTGAATCAATAAACACTATAGTCAAATGGCTTAAATTTTATTAATAATAAGTAAATGCCGGACAAAACACGTAAAGTCAGAACATACGGAAGTCGTGCACAAGTCATGCACGGCGGTGCCATGAAAACATCTGGAGGTCTCACTAAAGATGATCTCATGTACAATAAAGGTGGTCGTATTGTATCAAAGAAGCGACACGCAACAATGAAGAAGAGAATTGGAGGAGATGAATAAAGGTTTTAAACGCACTTTCATTAATCAGATAAAATGCCAGACTATATTGTTGAAGCCAAGACAGTTCAAACAGGTGCGGTCCGAACGTTGACTGAAGCTTTGAAATGTATTTTGGTGGAAATGAGTCTCATATTTGACTCCGATGGTGTTCGCATGGTAGCCATGGACAATACCCGAACAGTGTTGGTCCACTTGAGACTGTATTCCGATAAGTTCGAAAAGTATTCTTACAAGCACAATACAGGTAAGTTTGTTATTGGAATTAATACAGATCATCTCCATCGCATTGTCCGAACTGCAACAAACGACGACACAATCACATTTTACGTTGACCAAGCAGACCCAAATACATTAGGAATTCTGCTTGAAGACGGCGAAAAGAAGCAAGTGACACGATACAAGTTGAATTTATTAGATCGTGACGAACCGGATATTCAATTACCTGAAACTGAATTTTCGGCACACATCACTATGCCTTCATTGGACTTCCAAAAGATCTGTAGAGACATGACATTACTTGGTGCCAAAACAGTAGAAATCAAAAACGTTAGTTCCTCCTTGACATTTGGATGCAAGGGTCATTTTGCCTCACGCACAACGGTCATGGGAGATTCAGAGAACGAGTTTTCTATCCAAAAGAAGATGACCGACGAAATCGTTTCAGGAAACTTTTCATTGCCTCATTTGGTCTTATTCACAAAGTGCACGAACTTATGCAACAATTTAGAAATCCATATGAAAAATGATTGGTTCTTGATGATCCGATACGTCGTAGCTAATTTAGGAGACATTAAGTTATGCTTGATGCCTTGCTCAACTTAAAAACGGGATATCATAATTTTTAAAGATCCAAACAAACATTTCAGATATGATTTCAAGAGATAAACCAGATATCAACCCAGTTTCGAAAAATACGAAATAAGTAGCAAGAGATGTTCCCGGAATACCTATGAGTTTTTCAACCATTCCATAGTAAGGCGACTCTTTCTTTGTTAAGTTCTTCTCTGCAACCACAATGAAACATACTTGAAGAAATACGTGTTGTAACCATATTGCGATCAAACAAACGCAAACTATACATTTGAGCCAAAAAGCTGGATATATAGTGTGCGAAACAATCACCAAGATAAAAAAGAACGTAGAAATCATGAAATGGTAGAGTGCTAAAATATGACCTAATGCCTCTTTGTCTTCTGTGAACCAACTATACATAAACTCAATAATTCGTCTGGTATTCTTTTCCAGAACAGATACGAGCTGTGGATGTATACTAATTTCCATTATTGGAACATCATATAAACTAATTCGGTTCCTAACACGGCAATGAGAACACCTTCAATAATAACCAAGTAATCGTTATCGTCTTCCAGATCCATGCCTGTTAAATCTTTCAGTATCTTGAAATACGGAGACACGTTCTTTGTGAGTTTACGTTCAGACACAATCAGGACACAAACGTCCAAACATATATGCTGGATGTAAAGCAGTAAAATGCAAATAAAGACTACACATTTGAACCAGAACAAAGGGTACCAAGTATGTGCAAGAACCACTATAAAAATCATAGTGGTGAGGACGAGAATATGAATGACTCCCAGAATGTAACCCAAAGCTTCACTGTCTTTGGAAATCCAGCCATACAAAAAAAGTATAGTCTTCCGGATATATGAATCCAGAGTTTCGACTATAGGTTTTTTGGCCTCCATTATTACTTAGGTCTTGCTTTATGAGGAGTATACGTAACGTCCTCGCCAATCTTGAAGTTTTCAATTTCTTGATTCAAGTATGCGTTATCTGATACGGTTGTAGTTGTATTCCAAATTTTTATAATCGAGAAAGGTCCCTTTGGAGATACAGTAATTCCTACTAAAGTTTCCTTTCGTTGTGTAAGAAGTTCGTTAGCTATGCAGTGAACCATCAAATTAATGAACGTAGAATGAACAACCTTGTCTTCTATCTTCTTTGACCATGCACCTCCAGCTTCATTTTCTTTGGCATCCCAAAGAGGTTTGAATCCTTGTCGCATAAAGAAGAACATCCCAGACTCCCAAGCTTCCTTAGATATTGTGTCCACGACGCTCCAGAATTGCTGAGGTGTAGAAATATCAACAATTTTTATATAACTATCTAAATCATAACTTTTATTGTTCGGATCGTGATACCACAGAATCCAGCGATACTGGAGTTTTGTGGTCTCGATAATTGATCCCATTTTATACTATTATATATCTTTGTTTAAAATGGATTCGTTTTTAACAAGGCAAAAGTATACAAGAAAATATAATGAGTTTAACAGTAGCAGAAATTTATTCAGTTCGATTTGGAGTAAAGCTTGCATTGCCAAGCATAATACAAGAGAATATAGCAAAGTTACGAATTACACCAGTTGCTTTCAAACCGTTCCGACCTCCTCAAAGGGTTGCGTTCAAACCTAAACCTTCCCAGCCCGACAATTGGCGTGAAAACGTCCTTGTAGATGCTGTGAGACGAGTAAGGGAAAAAGACGATCCGGAATATGCAGAAGTTTGCGGTTGTATAAATAAGATTTCAGAGAAAACACTAGAAAAGTTATCCAAACAAATAGTTGAAAACATTCAAAAAAGAGATGAAAATTTCAGATTGCGTGTAACAACATTATTGTTTGATACCGTTATGACACAAGGTGGATTTTATGTTGATTTGATGTCCGATTGTGTAAAGAAACTTGTTGAAGCAATTCCTGAAATCAAAGAAGATATCTTAGTACAGACAGAAATGTTCCCTAAGCTTTACAACATGACCGAAACAATCACTTATCCTTCAATGGACCAAACTGGTTATTCGGATAGAATCGTAGAATGGACAAACATGAAAAACAAACGACGCGGATATGCTAAGTTCATTACAAACCTGTTTGTCCGCGACCTTCTTCCTGAAGAGGTTGTTACAACATCATTAGTCCAAGTAATTGCAGATTTGAACGATACGGCTAAACAAGCAAAGACAGATCAAACAGAAGAAAACACAACACAATTTGTGGTATTCTTGTATGAATGTGTAAACACGCTACCTGCTTCGGCAACATCTCTTCGTGAAATGATCCGAAACTGTGTGACAAGCCTTCTCGGACTGCCTCGCCCCGAACTTCCAAGTTTGAATATGCGATCAAGGTTCAAGTTGGAGGACACACTCAAATGCGTTCAGTAGTTTAAACATCAAAGCAAACGATAAAACAAATGTCTGTAGCTGTGCCTTCTGCAAGTGTCTTGCTTCGTGCAGCACAAGTATCAATGACTGAAGATAAACCTATTTATTTAGATTATTACCAGGACAGCGTCAACAAGAAATGTTGTATTGGAGTTCGCGAAACAGAAAAGTTCTTGGTCAAGTCGGACAGTGAATACACTTCCACTATCCAGAACGTTTTTAAATGTGAAACTTGTTACATTATCATGACCGAAAACAGTTTGTATATTGTATCTACAGACATTCCAATTAAAAAGGTTATGGGATCTAAACAAGAGTAATAAAGAAAGATAATGGATTTAGTGTTTCCTCCGCCCCATTATTTTTTATTTGAGCCTTTGAATGATTCAGAAACAAAAAAGCTTTGGTCCTTGTATAAAGAAAAATACGGAGACCAGTGTGAGTTTTCAGAAGTAGATGCGACACAAACAAATTCAGCTGAAACGTTTTCTCCATGGTTCGATAACTGGATTGCAAAAGTCCCCGAACGAAAGACAACAAAAATCCGTGTCTTGCTTATTTGGAACTCAGAGTTTCTAACTTATTCTTGCCAGCAAATGCTGAGACGGTCGTTAGAACAACGATCGTTCAAGTGCAGAGTTTGGTTCCACGCAGAAGATCCCACCACAATTCAACCTGCTATTTACAGTCGCTGTATCGTAAAACGAATTCCGACGTTTATACACACTCCTCTAATTATATAAAATGAAGGTCGTAGTATTCACTGATGGAGCATGCACAAATAACGGTAAGGCAGGAGCAAAAGCTTCATGGGCTTGCTGGTTTCCCGAACATCCTAAACTGTCCCAAGCTGAACGCATTCCTGAAATAGAACCACAAACAAACCAACGAGCTGAACTGATGGCTATTTCCAAGGCAGTAGAAATCATACGTGCAAACTTCCCTTTTGAAACGAATATTCAAATATATAGCGACTCAAAGTACTCCATTGACTGCTTGACTACATGGTTGCCTGGATGGGTCGCAAAGAACTGGAAGACTACGCAAAATGGAGACGTCAAACATCGCGACATCATTGAACCAACCAGTACTTTGCTTTCAAAGTTTGACGGGTTCACGTTCACACACGTCAAGGCACATACAGGAAAAGACGACTACGAAAGCAAGAACAACCATATCGTAGACCGAATGGCGGTGAAAGTCATTGATCCCGAACAGGAAGATATCGTCATTGAGAGCAACACAGAAGTTGCAATTGAAGGCCTGCCCGTTTCTTTGATGGGTCCTCCTGTTTCAGATAGAGTATTGATTCAATGGTGTTTAAGTAACTTAGATAAACTAGACCAATCGGATTTGAATACTGCGTTACTTTCAACATTGACCAAGACCTTGAAGAAAAAGGGATTTGACTTATCAAAACAACGTCTACATAAAACAGCTTTGTACAGATTAATACCGTTAAATCATTTAATCACAGAAACTACAACTATAACAAAAGAAGAATGAGCGTCACAGTCTATCAATTTTGGTCTCCTACTTGCGGTCCATGCAGAGAAATCAAACCTGCATTGAACGACTTACAAGAAGAATTTGACCAGACATCGTGGATTTCTGTAAATACTAGAGAAGATCCAAATGGGTATACTCAAACATACGGCGTAAAAGTTGTTCCTACTTTAGCAGTTGTTGCAAAAGACAAAGAAGGAAAAGTGTTAACCGTAGAAAAACAATCTGGAACGAATATCGCAAATTATTACCGAATTATTCGGAACGCTTTGAAAGTTACTCAGCAATAGTGTTGGTAACTAATTTACCATCTTTGTAGATATCACATAAATACTCATCTGGCTTATCGAATTGCAAGCATTGACCAGTTACACCGGTAGGTCCTGAACCATTACTTCCCAGTGTATTTTTTTGACCCATTTCTAAGCCAGGATACGCTATATTATTGAACGCAACATCGTTCATTGTGAATTTTTCTTTACTGTAGTTTGTGAAAGACATGGGTCCTCCAGTAGTTTTGTTGAACCATACTGCTACCCAGTAAGATATAGTTCCTGCCACAATACCAACAACCCAAGCGAGAGCTATACCCTTCCATAAAATAGGTCTGCATTTATTAAAAACTACAGCTTGAGTGCGTATAATCCAAGTTTGTAGTCCTGCAAATGCAAGAAACATTGCGATAGCAATCCATGAATTGCCTGCAGAGTCGGGTTTTGCCCATAATCCATTTATGAAATAAAATCCGATCGTTAAAGTGAATACGATAATGGAAGGAGACGCAGCTGTTTGGTATCCTCCCGGTAGAGGTATATCGCATGCCGCTGGAAATACGTTACTAGGTGACGCCATTAATTTACAGCTTCTTTATTTTTTGTGTTTATGACGTCAACACATCGCGTAACGCTATATCTAACATGAAGTTTACTGCCATAGCTGAAAACCCTCCAAGAACTGGAATCAAAAAGTTACCGTTTTCAAATATTACAGATGCTAACACACAGAACATTCCTAAAGAAATAGGAAGGTAAATAACACTCGCACGAGCTATTTCCCATGTAAGACCTTCATTTCTCACCGGAGTTGATGATTTTGCTTGTTTCACAATGATCAACGATAAGATTATGATGACTACTTGTATACCTATCATAACTTGGTAGATATTTACGGACCCATATTTAGCTATTGCCCATAAGGCAGATACTCCGCCAACAACACCTAACACAATTAACAGTACATGCAAATACCATGTGCTAGATACAGTCTCTGTAACTTTTCCAGCTGCATTTTTGACACTTTCAGTTATTTTACTTCCGGTTGTTCCCATTGATTATTCCTGAGATACAAAATAACGGCAAACTACAAATGAGCGTATTCTCTAGCGACGCTTCTTGGGGAGGTAACTGTCAATCTCCACACCAAAGTCCGATTAATTTATCACAATCCTTTGCAAAGCCTTGTGACCTGTTATGTCATTTGGTTATTGATGAAGGATACAAGACATCTGCGAACGTTATAGTCAGTGATGAAGGGCTGATCTTACAAAACATGGCTGGACTTGGTTCATGTAAGTTCAACGAAGAAGGATACACTTGTAATCTTGTCCTCATAAACCATCCAAGTCATCATACCATTGAAGGTATACAAGCCGACGCAGAAGTAATGGCTATTTTTCGTAAACCAACAGGCCAGATCTTAATTGTGAGTTCATTGGTACGTGTCCATCCTAATCAGACCAATTCGTCTCAATTTTTCAATTCATTCGTAAGGTATGCGGATCCTACAAGTAATAATAAAGAAATACCTTTAGGAAACAACTGGTCTTTGTCTTTTATAGTTCCTCCTTCAAGTGAGTATTTCGTATACGATGGAAGCAATGTTGTTCCTGGATGCGAACGTGCAAAATGGGTAGTTTTTAAGTCGATGATCAATATTGACCCGAACGATTTTGCTGTGTTGGTAAACAAGGTACAAGCAGGTTCGCGTGCAGTGCAACCGTTAGGAGACCGAAACGTTTACTTCAACGAAAATAAGCAGTTACCTGGAGGTCCTATGCCCAAAGACGGAAGGGCTTACATCGTATTTCACCAAGACTTGTCTGAAAGCTTTACAAACAAAACATCTTCATCGTCAACTAACAAAAACACTGTTTCTCAAGGAGTTTCAGATTGGGTTGTTGGACAAGTCCAAGCAAACGGAGTTATTGCAATTTTTGACATTGTTCTGCTTATTATCTCCTTTATAGTAGCTGTGTATTACGGAATTATTCAGTATAAAATGTTTGATCAAATATTGTATATCAGTAAAAAAGCAGGAGAGTTTGGTTCTTACTTACGTGGTCTTGTCATCAAACCTAAACCTGCACCTATTCCAGAATCAGACACTATTTAGAATCTAGTCCAGTAAGTATCTTCTTCCTCTGTAGTATTCCATAAAGTATCTCGTTCGTTCTCGTCGTCTTCACTTGATAATTCTCCAGTTGTTCGTAAAGCCTTATCAATTTTGTTACTCAAAGAATTATTTTTCTTTTTTCTGTAATCTACAGTTTGAAATCCGTCTTCATCAACACTGGGTTTCGTAGATTCTACTGGCGATTTATTAAATGATTCTTCCGAAATATGGATAACTGATTTACGAACTCTGTTTTTTTCAAACTTGAGTTCTGGATTCTTGTGAGGTGCAATTAAAGGTTCAGTTGGGGCAGCAGATGCTTTAGATACATAGCTCGGGCCTGTATTAGGTTTTACGGGCTTTATATCTGCTACAAATTCTGGAAAATCTGATTCTTTAATAACTTCTTCTTTCTTCTTTAATGTTTCATTTGGACCTCGACGATTTCGCATGTGTGGTGGAATATAATGTGATGACGACATTTTGGTATGGTGTTAATTGAAATATTCAGATAAAATTCGTTTTGAAAAACGAACTTACGTATTAAGAGAGTTAAACAGTAAAGAATGACATTTGGAGTTTGTATTTCCGTTAACGGGTCTGTTTCAGACATCCAAATTCCTGCTAAAACTGCAGATGTGCTAGAATGGATTCGCAAAAAATATAAATCTCCTGAAATTCAGTTCCAAGGAAAACTTCAAGATCCTTTGAAAGAAACACAATGGTTATCTATTTTCTCAGCTATTTCTGAAACTCAAGAAAACGTGAATTCTCATATGCTTCCTTCTCCGTTTGACGAAGAAGTATATTCGGGCAACATTATTGTTCTTGCGTCTGAATCTGAAGACCAAGATGAATACGAACCTCAAATTTCATCATACGTGAACTTAAAATCTTCTGAATACAATACACTTTACCAAGAATGGACGTTTGCAGAACATGAAGATGACGATGATGGAGCTATACTTGAAGGAGACGAAGAAGAAGACGATGAATTAGAAGAAGATTTAGGTGAAAACGAAGAAGAAGACGAAGAACCTAAACGTGAAGTTGTTCATTCGTCACGACCAATACATGCTAATATAAAAAACGTGTTTATAGAAGTAGCAATAAGAGACAAGGCCGTTGAAAACTTTGAAGAGCTTCTTGAAAGCAACGATTTATCTAAACAGCTCGAAGACGCTATTCTTCATGTAGTTAGTGATCAAGCACTGAAGGAAGGAATAGATGTAGATTGGTCTAATCGCGTTTTCTGGAACATGTATCGCAGCAGATGTATGACCATATACGAGAACTTACGTGGAAAAGATAGTTACGTTCAAAATCCAGGAAACTGGCTAGAACAGCTGAAATCAGGTGAAGTAAATCCTCGTGCATTTGCAGAAATGACGGCTGTTGATATGTACCCCCATCGCTGGAAAGAATCTATCGAGAAAATCATTGAAATGGAGAAGAAACTGTACACTAAAAACGACACAGCTTCTATCTTCTTATGGTGTTCTCGCTGCAAGAAGAAATCTAAATGTGACTACTATCAACTTCAAACGAGGTCGGCAGACGAACCGATGACGACGTTTGTGACTTGCCTTGAATGCGATCGTCGTTGGAAGTTTTAATGATCACGGTTGTGTGCGAGGGAGAATCGGGAATGTTTAAGGTAGGCATTGATCTATACATCGGATCAACCATGAATTCTCTCCCTGCTATGGGTGACTGATTTTCACTTGGGTAAACGTATATTGGATCCAACCCGTTCGTGATTTCCGGCTTTTTTACTTCAGGTGTTGTTTTTGCGAACTTCGCATTGAACTGTGCAATAATTCGGTCGGGAATTTGAGGACTGGTTTCTTGCAATCTTTGATTTTCGTCTCTCACTATTTTCAACATATCTTTGGCTGTCATACGTTCATTTCGTGGTAACGCAAGTTCAATTAATATGAATTTGTGTAACTTCGCATACGTTATAGACGCAATACGGTGCCCTTCAGTTCTTTTTGCCCAACCGAAATAGTTAGATACAGTTGTAAGTATGCCTATGGACAACGTTATTCCACCGGAAACTATATTTGCTACTGTAGGATTCGGAAACACCATATTAAATCCCATGGATGTAGATCCAGCTAACGTTGCAAGGATAATGGACGGAATAGTGATTCCTGTATTCAGTCTAGAAAACAACTTTTCTGAACGAGTATGGAGCCAGGAGTAACATAGAGCTACTTCTCCTTCATCTGAAATAATCTTTTCGAGTTGCGAGTTCCATGTTATTTCGTTCTTTGACTCTTCATCCATTGTAAATTATTTGTATTAAATAATGGTGTGGGTGTATGATGATGTAAAGTTAGACCCTGATGAACTGAAAACAGTAGAGTTCATTCGCGAAAGGACAAAGAAAAAGGCACTTGCAGTAAAGACTGTAAAGCTTTTGAACATGTTGAAGTATGCCAACACGCATAAGTTCAAAAATGCTAATCATTTGAGAAACTCCTTTTTCTACGACACAGAACACACAAAACCTTTTTTTACGGAAGAAACCGCGGAAATTATGTTTAATTCATGTCATAAAAAGGGAGGATATTCTCAAACACATCCTGTGACAGACGAATTAGTTAGAAATGGAATAACTTACATTCAATCGTTTCTTCCTGAAACTGTAAGTAATACTTCAAATGATATTTACGGTATAATAACTGGACCAGCTGTTACTATTGAAAAGTCTTTACCTTTAGTAAGAACAATATCAAATGCGTTAAAAGCCACAGCTAAAGTCGGAGAATCTACTGTTGAAACAGCCGCTGCAGATATAGCTGGTCCAGTAGGAGAAGGTATGGTTGCTGTTCCTGTAGCGTTTGTTGGATTATCTACTGCTTTTGCGGCATTTCTAGAAGACGATTTAGGAGGAGCAGCTGCTCAAATAGCTCAGGCAACTCCATTTATTGGTCCTACATTGAGCACAATCATTTCAACTATTGAAGAAAACTTCAAAGGAGGAAAGAGGTTTTCAACATACAAGAATAAACGATATAAATGGCGGAAGAAAACGAAGCGAATAAGATCCGTGAAATATTAAGAGAATGGGTTTCATTGGACGACGAAGAACGCAGACTTAAACAAGAAATCAAGAAAATTCGTGAAAGAAAAACCGCTAATTCAGAAAACATATTGAAGTTCATGCGCGACAACGAAGTGGATAACTTTGCATTAGAAGGAAATGGAGTTGGTAAACTAAGTCGTTCAGTCCGAACATCCCGTCCTCCTTTGAGACGTGAAACAATAAGAACACAATTACTTATTCAATTTGCTGATCAGCCACAACGAGTTGCAGAAGCTCTTCGCCAAATTGAAGGCATTGAAGAAGGCGATGATATGACTTCAACAACCGGAACAGTCCGTGAAGTCTTACATAGATCTCTTCCACGTCAAAAAAAGACAATGGTCATGTAAAAATGTAATTTATTTCATTTTTTTATTTCGTAAGTCGTGCAATCGCTTCTTTCGCAGCTAATTGCTCGGCCTGTTTCTTTGTAGGAGCAGTTCCTATTCCCAATTGCGTACCATCATCATCCACTGCTGCCATTGTAAACATATTGGTAGCAGCCGATATAACTTCGTATTTTGGTGTTCTGTGGAACTTTGCTTGAATAAGTTTCTGCAATTGTTCCTTAAAATTACGATTATTCAGAAGGATCTTCGGAATATCGATATACAATTCAATCAGACAAACTACAAAGTCATATATAATTTTGAAATTTTTATTGCAATCAGTCCATAAGGCTCCGATAAATGCTTCTAAAATATCGCCAAGCTTTTTAGTGTTTGTACGACCAGAACACATATCTTGATTGTGTCTGGAAATAACATAATACTTGTCTAGACCAATTTTTTGACTAAGTGTTCCTAAGGTTTCGTTACACACAATTTCTTTTTTCAAATCTGTCATAAATCCTTCATTTTCTTGTGGGTATCGTTCCATCAAGTAAGTTGAAACGCATGCTCCTAAAATAGAATCGCCTAAATGTTCTAATCTCTCATAAGATTCTTCAAACAAACCTAAACATTCTGTAGGTTTATCGACTAACTTCATTTTGTCACCGTTTGGAGTTACATACTCTGCACGTTTTACGTAAGATGAATGTACCATTGCGGTTTGGTAATGTTTTGTTTCTTGGACCCTGAAATCGCAATTGTGTTTATTAAGAATCGCTTGAATATCCGTTCGGGTAAACAAGCGATTTTCTGGATTGTAGGGGTTATATGTTTCTTGAAACGCAGGCATCTTTCTTAATACTTACTCTTTTTCTTTCTTAAAGTTCGTTTTCCACGACGAGATCTACCTGCAGTTCTTGGGTAAAATGTATCCACAAAACTATAAGCACTGGTTCCCAATGAAGAACGAACGACCTTATCTAGTTTCATCCAATTAGTATGAAAAAGAGCAGCTTCGTCTGGATGTTGAGCCTTCAAAGCAGTCAATGTTGAACGCAAGTTTGCTTCAATTTGAGGTTCATATCTTTCAACAAGCATAGGAATTTGTCTCAATACTTGTTGGCGAGCCACATTTAACAACGACGACATTTAATTTTATAAAAGATGTTATTCCGGAACCGTGCGTGTCAAATTAAATTCAGTAGCCACTAAATCCTGCTTGCGTTTTTGGATAATGAAGTTTGTCAATCCGTCTGCATTAGGACTTGGATTGTCCTGAAAATACGCACTGATTAATATCATTAATTCTTTTTGGGACAACGACCATGGTTTTGAGTATTCACCTGGTCTCTGAATTTGAATAGTAGATCCGTCTTCTTCCAACTTCATCTTACGAAAAGAGTCAAACGAAGGACTCTTGATAATTTCGGTTATTTCCATTTCTACTGCCTTTCTAGCATCGCGCTTATCATACACCACTTTATTTAACTGACGCAATTCGTCATCTAATTCGCGGTATTCTTTTATACGTTTCTTGAGTTCGAGTAAAGCTTCCGACATTTTATGCTGTTTATCCTCAATATAAAGATTATCCGTTTTCAATTATAATGTATTTCGATGCAAAAGAAATAGAAAACTTGCGCCAAGTTTACAATAAAGAGAACGCAAGTGAGGCTCCTATTCCTAAAGGAGATGCAGATAAAGTATGGAAAACCATCCAGTACCGTTTACGCGACAAGTGCGACGACGGAGCTACAGAATGCATTATCGTTTCAATGCTTAATAAACCCAAAGGTCCATCAACGTGGAAAACCAATCCCGAAGAATGGTTGTCTTCGGTGAACATTGACGAACTGGAACGTAAATTCCAGGAGATATTTCCGAGATACCTTTACCTTGGAACAATTCCCATAGATTTTGGTAAACATTCAAAAACGGGTCAATGTTTAGTTAGTTCTTTGTGTTCCATGGACATTCGGACCATATACAAAAAAGGATTCAACCAAATAGGTATTGTTTTTAATACAGACGTAAGCACTGGACCGGGGCAACACTGGATTGCATTGTTTTGCGATATAAGACCTGAACTCGAAAATCCAAGGATCACTTACTTTGATTCGTATGCACACAAACCCGAGAAGGAAATCCAACTCTTAATGAAACGATGGAAAGAGCAATGGGACTCAACGAAGATCCATGCTAAACCAATGGAAGTCACATACAACAAAACTCGTCATCAATACGAAGATTCAGAATGTGGAATGTACTGCTTGTATTTCCACTTATGTTGTTTAGTGGGTATATCCATGAAAGACCGTATTCCAGATAAAGTTGTGCGCGGATTTCGTAGTTTATTATTCAAATTATAAGTCAATGAAGTTCAGAGGATACATGATAGCTGTTGGTGGGTTATTGATTTTAGGAGCTATATGTTATGCTTTCTTTGCATCCATTAATTCGTGGCGTAAATTATAATGGAGTGGTTTGAACAACTCATTATAATTGTATTAGCTCTTGTAATTGTATTCACTATAGCGTTTATAGTTTACAATTTGGTTTCTCCTTCGGAAACGAAAGCAATTGTAGCAGCTACCCCTCTTTTTGATTCATACAAAACGGTGATGAAATTAGCACCTTTAGGATGTCCTGTTACACCTGCATACCGTTTATGCGACTACTACGTAGCATCTTCTGCTTACTCTTTATTTCCAGGTTCTAAATTGTACGATTACATTACCGACGGAGTTATTCCCATGCTGATGCCTGCAGGACCAAGATTAGTAGAACTTGATATTTACGCAGACGAAAACGATAAACCAGTTGTAGGATTGAAGAACCAGAAGTTAGGTGTAGATTACGCTTACAATACAATTTCATTTGAAGCATGTTGCGTAGCAATAAACAACAATGCATTTAATTCAGTTGTGTGTCCCGTTTCGAGCGATCCTTTCATGCTGAGCTTGGTGTTCCATACAGATAAAACAACGGTAATTAATGCAGCTGCCCAAATTTTGAAAGATACATGTAGTTCGCGCTTACTTGACTCTTCGTTCAGTTACCAACGCAAGAACGTAGCTGTTGAGCCAGTATGTAATCTCCAAAACAAAATGATCATTTTATCCGGAGGAGCAATGAAAGGTACAAAGATGGAAGAATTGGTGAACTTATCTTGGTCAAGTTCAAGTTTAAGAAGATTGACTTATACTCAAGCCTCTCAAACACATGACAATACTGAACTCATAAACTTCAATCGCGATAATATTACGATGGTAGTTCCGGATATATCTGATGACTTAACAAACGTGAATCCTCAAATCTTGTTTTCTTACGGATGCCAATGGATTTTAATGAATTATGGGTCTACAGATAGTGCAATGGAGACCTATATTGGAGAGTTCCAGGAAGCAAGTTACGTGCTGAAACCCGAAGCCCTGCGTGCGTTGGCTGTTAAACAATACGCCAGTCCTACAATGCCTGATCCAGCTGTGTCTTTCCAACCAATGCAAAAGACAAGTCCTATCTACAACATAACAGTATAAAATGTCTAAATAAAATAAATGTACAGCGTCACTAAATTACATAGCCGTATATCAACTGAGATGTCTCGTAACCGTCGTAGCTCAGTTGCTGATGTAATTGACGAAGTTTTTAACATTGATGTGCCTGTAGTTGAAGAACAACCAGTAGTTGAAGATCAACCAGTAGTTGAAGAACCGGTAGCCGAAGAAACACCAGCAGTTACTGAACCGGTTACTGAAGAAACACCAGCAGCTACTGAACCAGTAGTTGAAGAAACACCAGTAGTTGAAGAAACACCAGTAGTTACTGAACCGGTTACTGAAGAAACATCAGCAGTTACTGAACCGGTTACTGAAGAAACATCAGCAGTTACTGAACCAGTAGTTGAAGACCAACCAGTAGTTGAAGAAACACCAGTAGTTACTGAACCGGTAGCCGAAGAAACACCAGCAGTTACTGAACCGGTAGCCGAAGAAACACCAACAGTTACTGAACCAGTTACTGAAGAAATACCAGTAGTTACTGAACCGGTGGCCGAAGAAACACCAACAGTTACTGAACCAGTTACTGAAGACCAACCAGTAGTTGAAGAACCGGTAGCCGAAGAAACACCAGCAGTTACTGAACCGGTAGCCGAAGAAACACCAGCCCCAACAACAAGTCCAGTTTCAGAAACTGCCGAAGTCCCACTATGTCCAAAATGTGGAAAACCTTGTCCATTCTGCACTGCGTAAAAAATGTGGCATATGAGTATAAAATGGCAGGTAAATGGTTGGCACATGTCAAGAAGACAATGAAGAAGATGGCAGGACAAAAGAAGTCCATGGGCAAGAAATGGTTCTCCCATGTCCTCAAGAGTGCTAAGAAAACATACCACGGAGGTGCATCCGATTCCTCATCTGACTCAAGCTCAGACAGCGAATCTGCACCAACTGGAGGAAAGCGTCGTCGCACTCGTCGTCATCGCAAGTAAGTATTTTCAGAAAAAATGATTGTAAGTAACATATAAATACAAAATGGGTGGCGGTCTATTACAACTCGTTGCTTATGGTGCGCAAGACGCATACCTCTCTGGAAACCCTCAAATCACTTTCTGGAAAGGTTTGTTCAAACGTCACACAAACTTCGCGATGGAACCATTTCGCATTAACTTAGCTGGTGAAGCCGCTTGGGGTGTCAAACATTCTGCTTTAATTCCTCGTCATGCCGACTTATTGTATTCTACTTATCTCGAAGTCGTTCTTCCCCCACAAGCAGTTATGAACAACGATCAAACTCGTTTGGGCTACAATCTTCTTAGGTATGTAGAACTTGATATAGGTGGTCAAATGATTGACCGTTTATACGGTGAATGGCTCTTCTTATGGGACTGCTTGAGCTCAGATATCCAAACTGGTATCAAACTTCACCAAATGGTTGGTGATGGTGCATCTCCTTCAGGTGCATACCCTGTTCCAAGTTCGTCAAACTGTATAAATGGACAAAGCAATCAACCTGCATTACCTAATACATTATACATTCCACTCAACTTCTTTTACACTCGTAATCCAGGTGCTGCCTTACCTTTGATCGCCCTTCAATACCACGAAGTCAAAATTAATATCCAATGGCAAGACTCAAAGTTTATAGCAGGAGACTTTAGAAACGCAAGCACTTTAGCTCAACCAGTCCAAGCTGCAGTCTACATTGACTACATTTACTTAGACACCGAAGAACGTCGTCGTATGGCCCAACAATCCCACGAATACTTGATTGAACAAACTCAATACAACGAAGACAAGGGATTATCCTCTTACGCTAATCGTATTGACTTGACATTCAATCACCCTGTCAAGGAACTTGTTTGGGTTGTTCAACCTACTTCTTACACAAACTGTCATTATGCTACTCAATTTTCACATTATCGTCTCCAACCATTTACTTACGATATAGCAGCAGTTGCAAGTCAACGTCTTCAAATCAACGGCCAAGATCGTTTGGATGGACGTTACGGAGATTACTACAACATGGTCCAACCTTATCAACACCATACCGGTTCTCCAGGTGTTACTTACGTAGGAAGCGGTCAAGTCTACAACAATTACCAACCAGGTATTTACATGTATTCATTCGCCTTGAAACCAGAAGAACATCAACCTTCAGGAACATGTAACTTCTCTCGCATTGACACTGCTACTTTGGTATTGAACTTAGCAAATAGCGTAACAATTGTTCCTTCTTCTGACCAAACTTATGATATTCGTGTATATGCAGTCAACTACAACATTCTCCGTGTAATGTCCGGTATGGGTGGATTAGCATACAGTAACTAAACGTGATATAGTTTAACTTAAAGTAAAAAACACATAATAGGGTTCAACCAAACCCTGGTATGTTTTTTATTGAACTTTTAGGTTACTAATCGAATGACATTATGATATCTTCCATGTTCACTGTTGATTCCTTCTCTTCTTCTTCGTGGATCAATCGTTGTACAGCTTTACGGTCTTCTTCGAACATTGAATGGTCTTCTTCCGTTCCTTCAGGCAACTTGGTTTCGTCAATGAGAATATCAACTATACCTGTTCCAGACGGAGGTTTCTGTCCGAACATGATGTTGGCCGAAACACCTTTCATGTTATCCAGTTCACCGGACAATGCAGCGTTGAATAAATGTTTAGCCGTTTCTTCAAATGACGACTTCGTAAGAACTCCGCTTTCTTCGTCTTGGGACATACCTACACGATTTGCTTTCAGAAAGAATCCAGGGAATGTCATTGCATCAACTAGTGTAATCAAGTGATGATAGTTAATTGTTTGACGCGAGAAAGCGCTCTTGAATTCACGTAATAAAGCTACTCGTGCAGTTTCAATTCCAAATAC
>Ga0007816_1000032_pt1 | contig 41516 bp, 24 predicted proteins | sample CryBogCBE27Jul09_FD_71213 | JGI IMG/M metagenome (GOLD analysis project Ga0007816, IMG submission 71213) | Freshwater microbial communities from Crystal Bog, Wisconsin, USA - CBE27Jul09 | ecosystem: Environmental > Aquatic > Freshwater > Lake | place: Crystal Bog, Wisconsin, USA | collected...
TCCACCAGCTGGGCCGCTTGGGCCGCTTGGTCCAGGATTACCTTGCGGGCCGCTTGGGCCGCTTGGTCCTAAGTCTCCTCTTAAACCTGCTGGTCCTTGAGGGCCCACTGAACCTTGAGGTCCACTTGGGCCACTTGGTCCTGATACGCCTTGGGGTCCTTGTGGACCTTGTGGTCCCTGTGGTCCGCCTGCAGGTCCAGTTGGTCCTATGATACTAAGTCCACTCGGTCCTTGAGGTCCTATTGCACCTTGTGGTCCTTGTGGTCCTTGTGGACCAACAATACTTGCACCAGTAGGTCCTACTACACTTAGCCCGCTTGGTCCTTGTGGTCCGGTTGGACCTTGAGGTCCAGTGAATCCTGTAAAACCGATAGGTCCTTGTGGGCCACTTGGTCCTTGTGGGCCAGGTGTATTACTTACGCCGGCAGGGCCCTGGGGCCCTGTATTACCTGTAAGTCCCACTGCACCAGACGGACCAGTTGGTCCAGCTTGTCCTCTAAAAGACGATGTAGCAAATTCGTTATATAGCTGTTGAAAGGACAATCTTCTTGTCAACTGATTATCAACAACCACAAAATATGTTTGATTAGTAGTTGTTGATAGTATCGGTAATTGAGTAATTTGTGGCATTTTAGAATCCTTCTAATGGCTGGTTATTGTTATCGGTTAGGCTAAATCCTGTTTCAATTGTCAACTCTTTATCACCACCGTAGTAGTAACTGTCTGGCAATTCTGCAGGTCCTGCCTGTAAGAATTTAGCTTGAATTGTAGTGCTATCCATTAGACTTAATGTGTCTCCAATTGCAATAGAGTTGTTCCATACATCTTTAACATTTACCTGTTTTTTAACAATAGTTAATTTTATCAAATGATCTGGTCTACCATCTTGATCTTTGAATCGTTCGTCTATATTTAACGTCATTGTACGATGATCAGATGTGCTAATACTAAACTCAGGTGGAAGATAATTTAGTCCGTGATAGACAAATCCGTTAATCGTCGATTCTTCAATAGAATTTTCATACACCCAAACTTGATTTGTGCTGGTAATTATATAGGCTGTGCCTAAAGTATCAGTTACAGGCAACAAATCAGGTGTTGCAATAGATGCAACTGGTTGATTAAAAATTGGGCTGTCGTATGCTATAGAAGTATCTTGATAGAACATACCTGTTTTTCTTAACGGTTTTCCACCGTAGTACACGCTGATTTGGTCTTCTAATCTAAAAGAGTCTGCACCCGCTAAAGGCGTATATTGCAGGGTAATGCCGTCACTGTGAATACTTTCTTTAGTTGTATTTGCAGTTTCTGGTATTAACAAAGTGGCAGTTGATTGACTAATTGTATATGAGGTAGTAGCCGTAGTAATGTAAGCATGTTGCATCAATACTGTTTCTGTAAATGGTACACTTTGAGCAGGACTCTGATCGATTACGCTAGTACCAATTTCACAATAGAAGCTTGGACTAGTTCCGAAAGTTCCTCTACGAAGCTGACCTAATACATTGTCAGTTACTTTCCAGAATTCAATTCTTTCGCCATCAATGATAATAACACCTGGAATCTTTTTAGATACTAGAGGGGCAGTTAATGCGCCAGCATCGGCTACATAAATTTCTGTATCTGAATAGGATAGAGGCTGTGTTAAGTATGTGCTATTTTTGTAACTCAATCGTTTGAATTGAGTGTTGTTAAACATATCATTAAAAATTCTATAGCCTAATACTGTAGATGCAAGTGCTGTATCACTAACGCTGGTAATAATAACAGTGTTGCTATAGGGATCATCACTGTTGTATGTAGGAGGATAATTTCCGTTAAAATGTTTAAATGTTAACTCTTGTATAGATTGAGATAACTGAACAGTCACATTGTCTTCTAAGACTGTATAATCAACTCCATCAATTAAAGGTATTCCGCCTAGTTGAACCCATACATAATTTGTATTCAATACAGGTCGACTGATTATATATCTTCCAGATGGATTTCCTACAAATCGTTCAGTTCTAATCATCATATTGTCTTGATCAGTATATGTGATTGCCTTAATTTGACAATTTGAATATGCTTTTGACAAGATTAGCTGATCACCAGATACTGTAAAATCGTAGTTAACAATACTTGGGAGAGCAACTGATGCAACAACATCACCCACATTGACCACACCTTGATTAAGAACAAATGTAGAATTTGCACCAATGCTAAAATCAAATCCAGGTCTTATTTGGTTACCATTGACAAACACTTTTAGATTTGCGTAAGATACACCGCCTAAACTAAATTGTGCAGGGTCTGTAATAACATTGTTGTCAATTGGGAATGTTAAACTGGTACTGGTGCTAACATCAGTAATTTGATAGTAACTAATTGCAGGAGGAATCATGCGTCTTCTTCCTGCACCATCGTCAATTTCAACAATTATATTAGCTTCAGCAGGACCAATGTTTCCTGGAGGCTGGGTTAATGTAAATTCGTTTTGATAGGTATTTCCTAAATTAAAAATTTGATCATTAATTCTATTATAGTATTGTCCGTTAAATCCAAAGAACCATGCCTGTACAGTACTGATAGTTCCTGTAGATAATCCATAGACATCAACTGCGGCTCGTTTATTATCGGCATCTGTATAGGTTAAAATATAACCTAATACGCTTGTATCAGTTATTGTATTATTGGCATATTGATTAATTGGTACTCCATTAACAGTTACATAAGCGGTACGAACTGTAGGTGCACCATCGCCTGCTAGGCTTCTAACCTGAGCAGTTGTTGATCCATTTACAGTAATTTTTTGATAATCAATTACACCTGGATCAGACCCTACTTGTCCACCGCCAACTCCTACAATCGTATAGCCGGCTAGTCCACTGATTTGCTGTGGAGGAATAATAATATTGCTATTTGCCCAATCAATAGTATATTGACTGCTGTTGGTCCAATTGGTGTTTGTTGTATAGGTAAACAACTGTCTATCAAATACCAAAGTCATGCTGTCAATACTTGTAGGAAGTACTTTTAATGGAGCAGTTACTGGCACACCTTGATCTACACTAAAATATCCTGTGTAAATTGTAGGAGCACCGCTGACATTTTTGGTGTAGACATTTATACCGACACTTTCTGTTGCCTGTCCGGGAACTAGTTCTTCAGGAGCATAACTTGAATCAGCTGTATAAAATCCGCTGCCATCTATAATAACGCTACTGATGTCAGTTCCTGTTCCAGTTAACATGCCTGAATTCCAAGAACCGCCAGCAATCGCGCTGTCTAAAAGGCTAGTGTTAGAATCAAAACTCCAAAACTCAACTGTACCTGTATTAACTGTTTGTGTAACAGTTGAATTTACAACTACAGAAAATGCTCCAGTATTAATTGATACTACAACAACATCGGTAGAAGAATTAATCTGCTGTGTTTTAAACATTGTAGCAGTTGATTGAGTAATGTTTGAACTTGCAAGATTTACTAATTGACCAACCGCTATGCCAGTTGTGGTATTTAAAACCAACACATTAGATCCTGTAACAATAGGTGCTGTTAGATGAGTTTGTTGATAATAGTTAACCTGATCCGCCCATACACTTTGACCGTATACAGAATAATAATCGTCCCAGTTAGAACTGTAATTTAATGATAGTCCTTCAATTGTGGTCTTAGGATATTCAATTCCTGTCATCAATTGAGGAAGATCAATGCCTGGCATGCCAGATGTGGCAGTATAATAGTTTATGATGCGCTCTGATGCATTTAATAGATTGATGTTTTTAGGATAGGTAACTTCTAAAATTTGATTCTTATTAGGAACATAATTTAAAAATACAACTGCACAATATTTTTTATTATAATCTACATAAGGTTTAGAATAATAATTGATTGTGTAGTCAGCATCTAACACTAGCTCGCCGTCAAGTTTAACTGTTATCTTAGATTTGTCTGTTCCTGCTAGCCATGATAGTTCGTATGTATTGGCTGTTCCATTACATACAATTCGATCATCTGTTGTTATGTTGCCAATCTCGCTTGTTCTAGAAATTCTATCAAATTTGATTCCAATTTTATTGGTTCTAACTTTTTCATTAACTAATTGTGCAGAAACAATCGCAGGAGTAAGAGCTGTGTTGCCGCCGCCTATTAATCTAACTATAGGAGCAGTTTGATATCCAGTTCCTGGATTTGTGATTTCAATTTGAACTACAGCACCGGAGCTGATATAGGCTCTTGCAGTAGCTCCGTGTCCAGTATCACCTGGCGCAGTTTCAATTACTACCGATGGTGATACCAAGTATCCCGATCCACCGTTTCCGATAGCAATACTGCCAATTTGGAATGTATAATTGTCTGCCCATGCTTTCCAAGGATAAACATTGGTCAAAGTGCTGTTGATACTGACAACTTCAAACTTGTTGTCTGTCTTGTTGTAATATGACGGTAAATCAAAATCAGTTATAAAACTTTGACTGTTATCCAATGTTGTATGATTGGTTGTAAAGTTTCTTATCTGAGTATGATAAGGTTTTACTTCTTCCAAATATTGTTGGTAATAGCTACTGTCTTGTAATTTATAAATTGGTCGTTGATCTAATTCACCGGCATAATTTGTTACACTGATAAAAGATGTTTTAAAGGCCCAGTCTAATAATTTCTGCTCTGATAACGCATACTTGACTGCCTTGAAGAAGAACAAGTTCCAATTGATCTTTAAATCGTTAACAAAAATATCATGTTTTAGGGCTGTTAAGATATAGCGTAACTCTAAATCAGGTGTCTGATTGAATAGAGTTTGATCATATGTATTGTTATCGTCAAAGTTATAAGGACTAGATTGTGTATTCCAAATAGCATCTGATATTTGAATTGTACCGTTTTGACTATAGACTAAATCAAAAGTATCGCTAAATGTTCCGCCGCTGGCAACGGCAGATACTATAATGTATCTTCCATCACCTGAGTTTTTAACCTTTATGTATTGTCCCGCTTCAAGTACAGGTAATGCTTCAAGCTCGTATACATAATCTACGGTATATGCATAATCCTGATAAGGATTGTATGATGCCGCAGACCAATCAACATACTTCCAGTATAATGTTGTATTATACTGTTGGGTATGTTCTCTTAACCAAGATTTTAAAGGAATGTCGTAAACAAATTGTGTCCAGTTTCCGTTGTAGGTTGAATCTGCAAGTACAATAACTGTATATGGGCGAACAATTAAATTTGGAACTGTAGTATAACCGCTGCCTGCATTTTCAATATTGACAGATACAACTCGTCCAAATTCGTCAATATTTGTTGTAATTACTGCAGGAGTGTTAGAACCACCAACTATTGTGATTGTAGGAGGATATACATATCCAAATCCTGAATCATCAATAGACACAGATCTTATTTTACCATCACTGATAGTGCAACTTAATTGTGGTAGTTTGATCAATGTAGTATCAATCAACAATAATGCTTCGTTGTCTTCAACAATTTGATCGTACTTATTACTATACTTGTTAGGAATAGATTCTTGAGCATTCAAATTTGTAAAACTGTAGTTGCCTGTTATTTGATTTTCCAACAAAATACTATTGGTAAATTCAAATAAATTTCTCAACGCATTGATTCTATCTTTGAATAGTGTTTGTTGTGGACGAATTCCAACTCCATACTTAACCCTATCTGACAGTAATGGATCAGGTACTGGTGTACCTAGAGCATCATGCCCCATCAAACTGTCGATTAATTTTTTCTCTAACAATGTATTGGGAACGCTGTCAGCATTGCCTTCTTGCAATAACAACCATTCTGTATGTTTAGGAATATCATTGTTAATACTGTCTGTAGCAATATTGAAATTAATTCTATCACCGACTAATTCTGTTCCTACATTTGCTAAGGCAACTGCATCTTTAGAAATCACAGCCGCATATTTTATTCCATAGGCTGTAGGATCTGCAATAACAGATGCAACTTGATATGAACTAATACGGCGATTCTTAGCTTCAGGAACTGTAATTTTATTCTTGACCCAATAGTAATAATAATTGTTAAAAGAATTTGTAACAGCGTTGTAAACCTGTTTAACAGAAATTACAGAATTGTCCGGAAACTTAGGTTGTCCACTAATTCCATTGGTTAATCCTGCGGGTGTATCAGCTTGGCTACTCCACTCACTTGGCAATAGATCAGAACCTACCCATTCGTAAACATCAATAGTAGCTCCCGGGAAAACAGATCCCCAGTTATTTTTTCTATAGGTTAAATCACCTTGTTCATACCATTGATATTTTACAGTGCTTAGATCCCACCATAGTTGACCAACATGTTCATCTAACCAATTAGAGTTAGTGTCATTGACAGTTCCTGCTACTCCGATAGAATATACAGCTGGATCAAATGCAGATTTAAACGATAATTCTTGTTCTGCTAATCCAGAAATTTTTCCTTTAATAGGATCAATGACTTCAAGATACTCTAATATGTTTTCATTATAGGTATCAATAAGCACAGCTCTTTGAATTGTATCTACTGTAACTAAATCTTCTTGATATCTTAATAAACTTAGACCAACTGAAGATGTAGAACTTGGATTAAATTCGTAGAAAGAACCAACCAGTGCCGCATTTGAAAATGCAGGAGCTCCTACATATACTGCATTATCTTGATCTATAGAAATACTATAACCGAAACTAGTTCCTTCAGTTGGTGATGCTGGAGCAAGTTGTTCTGATAGAACAAATCTACTTGCTTGTCTAGTATATAGATAGACTGTTCCGTATTGTTGAATCTCGCCATAGAAACTGGTAGATCCACTATCAAATGTTGTTACATTAGAGTTAGGCGCACTAAGGATACTGTTAACATAGGTACCAATAGCAGGATCTGGTATAGAATAAGAATCAAAAGTATTTTTTGTACTCTTAGAATTTCCAACCGATGCAATGGCAATTAAATTTGTTTGGGTATTAACAGAAATATCTGTGGCAAATCGCATGCCCATGTCGGCAAATGGACTTGATATTATAGAATCTAAAATATATAGTCCGTTAGAATTTGTATAAACTCCCACAGCACCTAAAGATTTGTTTGTATTGATACTATCGGGCGCTGTGATAAACAGATAAGATCCATCAGCTGACATGATGATAGTTTCACCAAATCTTGCACTACCACTGAACGGTGACGATATTGTTTGTAGATAGGTTAGGCCAGTGCCTGTATATATGCAGACCAAACCTTGATTGGTATTGTAACCCGGCGCACCAATAGCAACTGCTTCAACATTATTTGAGCCAGCAAGACTATAACCCCACTGACTGCCTACATTCAAACTAACTGGTGCGGTAATACTGGTTGTGTAAGTTGCTGTAACCGTAGAAGTTGATGTTACACGATAAGCGTATACTGCTCCTGTGCCAATTAATTCAGTACCCGGTGCACCTACTAACATTATTTTTGTACTTGTATTTTTTTGTACAAACAGTGAAGATCCAAACTTTTGATTAGAACCTGAGATCGGACTTGCCAAAACAAATTCAGGAATCTCTTCGTAGAGAACTTCATCTATACTGCTAATTTTAACAAGGCCTTCTAACACATTAGAATTCGCTGTTCCTGCTCCTGTAGAATATCTTAGAGCGCCACCGGTTACTGATACTGCTTTAATATTTCCAGCTGACGGCGCACCTGCAAAAATCAATCCATAGGTTGATGTGCTAAAAGGATAATCATCATAGACCATTGCATGACCAAAATCTGTAACACCCGGTGTATGATAATTTTTAGATATAGATGCGTTGTTTAATTGATATTCAAATTGTTTTTGTGAGGCATTGTTAACTTTCTTGTAAACAGAAATTTTTCCATACTCACCTGTGTTAACATAATTTGGTGCGTTAACAGTAAAGATGTGATCAGCATTAGTACCTTTACTGATATTCCAACCTAGTTGTTGAGATTTATTACTTACAGGAGCATATTGTTTAGCATCTGTATAGCTATTGATTTTTTCATAGACTGACCAACGCTCATTAGCATCGCTGTCAATCCACACTTTTGTGCCAATTGGCCATGACAAGATCTCAGTGTCCGACGGAAGATTATCAAAATCTGTAAATCTCATACTTTCAAAAGTATACAATCTACCAGGTGATGGCAACGGTTGATCGACGATAATAGTCAATTGTGTAGCCACGGTAAATTGATTTAAATTAGGTATATGTTTTACAAGATATACTCCATCTACTTGGCTGTTAAAATTAACAATAGACACAACCTGTCCTTCTGACAAGTTATGGAAATGATTGGTATAGAATGTCATTTCATTGCCAGTAAGCGTTAATGCTATACCAACAATACCTGCATCAGATAATGTATATCTTAAAACATCCCATCCGCCGTTTTGTTTAAATCCTAACCAGATTACATCACCTTCCATAATACTGCCATTATTGGCAATGTCCAACAGACTGTTTTCATTATAGGCTGTAGCAGTTACATCATCTAAACGAGCATACCCTGCATTGATTAATTTTAAATTAGAATCAGTATCAGAGTCTGTTGAGAATGTATTAGATGGTGTATAATCTACCGGAGTTATTGCAAGACTAGAAGGAGTTCCGTAGATTGTTAGGTCATTAGGTTTGACAGGAAATTTATCTACAAAATTTATTACCTGAGGATTTTCAACAAAGGTTCCTTCTTGTAAAGAAATTTCTAATTCTTGATATGTAGAATACGAACCATAATATCCAACACGGAACGCCCACTCTTCATTGTAATCTAATTGCCCTTGCTGATTAAACAAAGTAGCCTTAGCAAGTTTACTAATAGAATTTTTAGTTCCTTTTTCTTTAATAAATCCTTGATAGAATTTATATTGACTAATTGGATTTGTGAATATGTTGTTTAGATATACACGAGGTGTATAACCTGTTAGATGCTGTGCCATCTTTTCTTGACCAGCATCAAAATTATCAATATCTAAACTATAAAAATCTTCAAATTGATTGATCTTGTAATCAAAGTTAGGTAATAACCCTGCTACAGGTTTTGATCCTAATAGAGACCAAGAATTAAAATCAAATGTGGTTGCACCTGGTAAGTTTCTAATTGCAGAATAATAATTACCAGAATATCTAACTATATCGGCGGCCGCATAATCTGTATATTGTTTCCAGTTTGAGATAACCGCGGTATCGTATACAAAACCTGGGCTAAAATAATCACCTTCCCAGTTTGCAGTTCTGAAACCAGATAATTTCATACGCTGTTGTCGATAGCCTGTTTCAATATCGTAAACTACATCGTTGAAAATTGTTTTGTTATCAAATACGATTGCGTGTTCTTTTTGGATACTGTTAAGTCTTGCAAAATAAATTCCATCAGTAGAGTTAACTGTGGTAATAGTACAAACACCATCAATACGAGAAACACTTAAATTATTTTTTTCATAAGGTGTGCCGTCAGCTTTTAAAATACTATATTCATAGAAGCTGTCAAAAATATTATCAACAACAGACTGATTAAATTGATATTTTAATTGGTTAGCAAAAGGACTTACAGTAATCACGCTACCATTTGCCCAGTTTTGAACACTCCAATATAAAAATTCTTTAGCTGAGAAATTCCAATCAATGATTGATTCTAGATCTGAATTGAATTCGTCAAACACAAATCCCTGTTCTTTTAACCATTGGCCGTATCCAATAATTAAATCATAGACCTGTTGAATATTATCAAACGCTGTACCGTATGAAATTTGTGTTATTGTGTTTGAGAATTTTTCGGCCATCTGTACTACTGCACCGCCTACTGTGGGCAATGAAGGTAGTATTTGGAAATAAGCAGAATTAAATGTACTACCTGATTGATGACTTACTTTAACTTTATAAAAATTATTACCATAGGCAACTATTTGACCAACTTGATAAAAGTTACCAGTTGATGCTGTCTTGGCCGTTGTGGTATCAACTGACGAAAGACCTGTTGAACCAGTAGTAGTACTAGGTGCCCAGTTAACATACGATTCACTTACTCCGCCAACAGTGAGCGTAGGAGTATTAGAATTTCTTACAGGCTGGTACATGCTGAAGTAAGGTGCTGATTGATCATAGCCCTTAACCACAAACTGACCGTTAATTTTTTGTATTACAATACCGGAGATTCCTGAGGATTTAACAGGATTGCTGACATTTAAAATTACATTGTAGTTTTCTAAAGGTAGCACGGCACCGGGACTAACAGTGTTAGGTTCATATGCATCAATGATAACCTGCATTTCTGTTTTGCTAATAAATCCACCAACCTTATAGAACAGGTTCATGTTAACATTTGTAATGTCTTGGACTAATTCATTTACATAGTTAGAGGTACGCTGTTTACCTGTTTCCGTTACAAGAACACTATAACCGCTGGTTAGGCTAGTACTGGTGTTAGAAGCTATTGTTAAATTCTTTAAATTTAAAAATTTATAATTATTGCCATAACTCCACTGGCCAGCAATGTTGATATTCATTCTGCTGACATCATAAAATACAGCTGAATATTTTGCAGGATAGGCTAATGCTAATAATTTTTGTACAGCAAAAGGCCAGTAACTACTACGGCGCCATGCTGTTTCAGCAGGTCCTTGATCACCAAATACCCAGCCTTGTCTAGAGTTATATGCAGTAATGTTGGTTGTTAGAGATATTGAAGGATCTTTTAAATTGCCTTGTTCATCAACAGGAATAATTTTACTTAATCCTGGACGAGCATAGTTTGTATTAACAACACCTTGAATTAAACCTAACTCTAGATCATTCCATAAAACTTCATTACCAGATGTATATGGAGCAGGGCCATATTGCTCTACCCACCAGTCTGGCTGATTGGTAAATCCTAACATTTCCCAAGGGTGTGTATGTGGTCTATCAGTATCGTAGAAATACTTGTATAAACTTCTCCAATAACCAGCTACAGGCGCATTGGTAACAGATCCAAGCGCACCTTGATAGTTCCAAGTAAAGGGATTGGCGCTGTCAAACGAAGTATTTTCAGTGTAGTCAATTCCGTAGAATCCTGCCCATTTGATAAAATCACTTTGAATTATGTTGTTAACTTCACTTAGGCTGTAGTCAGTCTTTCTAAATGCGCCAGGCTGTACAACTTTAACATCAAATAAATTTTCTTTATAACCAACTTTAATATTGTTGTAGACACGGCGTTCGTATTCTAATATAATTGCATCTCTAAAATCATTGTAGGCAAGCATAACGCTGCCATCATGCCCTTGAATTACATTGACTGGTTTATCTACATAGGTGTTATCTAGATAAATTAAAGGAATAGATGCAGGATATAATCCTAACTTAGTAGGAGTAGGCGGAATAAAGCTACCACGAGTATCTGGGTACTCGTGAATTTCAATTTGATCTCCTACTGAGATTGTTGTTTTAATTTGTACTAAAGAATCAATCTTAACAAAATCAAAATCGGTGCCTGCTACTAATTGTGTTCCATTTAGATATACCAATACACTTTGTAGATTTAAAGCACTAAGATCAAATCCTGTTGACATAGGATAGTATACATTTCGTACATCAGTAACTGTAAATGATCTTACAGTTTTATCAGTACCGTAGGCTATCATATCTGACAGATAATAAGGAGATGCCACATCCTTATCTTGATTTATTTCTAACATTGCCTGATCAAGTGCAGACACTGGATCAGTTTGATTTGTCAATTGAGATAATTTAGACAGTAGAGCCAGTTTAAATTGATTATATTGATTAGCAACTTTTGTAATTGCATCAATAACGCTATGTTCTTTTTTGCCCACAAATAATTGTGCAAAAGGCATAGGGTTGGCATTTGAAATTAATCTAGTTCCGTATTTTGATAAGTCACCAATATCTCGAATATTGCTGTCGCCTGGAAATTCTCCTGCAAAACTTGTTGTTCGTTTGATCATTGACTGTAAATGATCTTGTAGTTCAGAGAAAGTAAAAGAAGCAATAGGGCCGTTTAATGGATTATTAGTAAGACCCAATGGTGGCTCGTAATACTTTGAACCGTCGATTGCAGTCAACAAAGGCATTGCATATGGTTCAGCGGTTTGCCAAACATTAACATATTGATCGCCAAGTTTACAATAACTTAATGAAGTAGGAACAGTATCGACCGCAGTACCCGATGTTATCAAGATACTGTCAGTCATGAAATAATTGTCAAATAGATAACTGCCAACACCGACACTGTTTTGATATTTTAAAGAAAATCCTAATACTGCATCAGGAGTACCTGTACCAACAGCATAACCAAATAGTTTGTTACCTGCAAAATTACTTAGATAATAATTTGTATCTGAATAACTGATACCTTGATCATCAAATAAATCAAATAAAGGAGCAGTATTTAAAACTGTGTGCTGTTGAGCAAATTTCCAAGAGTCACCGTTATACCACCATGCAGTTCCTTGATAGTTGTTTCCTAAATTAACACTGGTCACTGCATCAACTGCTGGAGTTTCTGCTACTAATAATTGTAGTCTAGGAACATTATTAACAAAGATATAATTGACTTGATATACATTACCTCTAACAGATGAATCTGTATCGGCATTGAATACTACTCTATGACCGTGCTCTAATAATACACCATCGACATAGTATCCAGCCGATCCTTCAACATTTTTAAAAGCATCTTTTGTTAGATTGTCTATTAGGTCAATGTTGTTGATAGCAACTGTTCCATAATTATATAATTTTAAATCTGCATTAAATTCTATAATAGGACGCTGTGCTCTTTTATCTGATGGATAAGAAGGAATTTCATCGTTGGCTGTAGCACTGATAGCGATAATATCTTTATGAACCCAACGGTTATATCTTGACCAAGGATTTAAATCACGGCTAGCACGATTGATCGTAATGTATTCAGGTGTTAACGGTAATGATTTGAAATTATCAAATGGATAATCGTCAAACGGATTTGCATCAAAATTTTCATCATATGTAGATGCAATACTTTCCGGAGTCAATAGCGTATTGTAGTCGACCAATTTTATCGAAGTACCTACTCCTTCAACAAAGAATTCTATATTTTGATAAGATGCTGGAGTTACTTGCCCTGCAAATTTTATTTTCATTCCATTTGAAAGTGCAATACCTGTTCCAGATACATAATTTTTCTTACCAATGATGTCTGCTTCAACATCAATAAAACTATTTTGATCTACAGTTTTAATTATAAATTGACCTTGGGTAAGTTGTTGATCTCCACTGATGTAAAATAATGTATCGGGAGTGTTGTTATCAACAACCAATGTTATAGTACCTGTAGAAATTCCGTTATTGGTAACTCCTATATTGTATAAATCTTCTAAACCAATCGATGGAGCAGTTTTAACAAAAAACTTATGAGCTGAATTTACATCAAAGTGATATGTGTTACCTCTATAAAGAGTTATGTAAGGATCGCTAGTTAATCCGTCAGGTGTAAAAATAAAAGCAGACCCTAGTTCGCTGTCACGAACAAGATATGTGCTGGTGGTGTCTTTTAATTGACCTTCAATAACAACTGTGTTAGGACCTGTGGTCAACCAATAATAATCTTGGTAATTAATCAGCTTATCCCAGTCGATGCGAGGATCATAAGAATAGAATTCTGATCTAAATAATCTATCAAGGTTAGAAGTATTACCTCCTTTGATTGAGATTTCATTTACTAAATCATCTAATGCAACTACATCTTGAACATTGTTAGAACTATCTTTAACAACTAATGCAGGTTCTAATTGATAATCTCTTCTTAAAGGTAACGATTCTGAGATATAAACATCAGTAGATGCATTGTATGTAGGTGTTGATGTTGTTCCAATGTAACCTTCAATGCGTTCTAGCTGTGGAGGTTGTATCAGTTGATCTAAAGTACCGTAGAGAAATTTAGCATTTTTATCAGTTTGTAAAAATTCTGGTAATAGATTAACTGAACTAATTTTTTTATTGGCCATGTTTAACTTCCGCTACTGGTAACGATTGTTGCAGTAGTCTTTATTTGACTAGCTGTGATTGCCTCAATAACTTGAATATCTGTTATTTGAGCACAACTGATGAAAATTTCATTTGATTGACAAGCAACTTCATACAAACTTCCAAATGAACTGTTTGTTGATTTAGGAACAATAACAAAGTTTGTGATATTAGGAGTTAGCAAGTTCATAACATAAGTTGATAACTCACTAAAGTAAAAACTTTGACCAAAGTCCCAGTTTTCTAATGCAAAGAATTCGTTGATTGCAGAAAGTACTTGAGTAGCAATATCATTGTCGCTGATAGTTACTGTTGGATTTCTTACTACCTTAAAGGTTGCCTGCAGATTTAAATCTGCTTGTGCGCCAAACAATGGTCTATAAACTACAGGTTGAAAAATTATTTCATCGCTGATTGTTCTTACTGAATTCAAAGATGCAGAATAATTATTATCAAGACTTTGACTAGTAGGCGGCATTGGTTCTGTGCCCACGCCAGTTGCTACCCAATTTCTATAATCAGTATCGTAGCCTGTTGTTAGAACATATACATCAACAATGTTACTCTTGCTAGGATCAATTCGATAATCTTGACTGCTGTTGTGTACATACTGGAATTTTAAATCAGCTCTTCCTGGATATGCAAAATACTTAGATTCTGCATCTCCATAAACCCACACACCTGTCGTATACTGTAGGCTAGGATCATAACTGTTTACAATGTTGTAAGCAGGATCGTAGAAGTAGAATAAATCACCAGAAGAAACTATACCTGGGTGTGCAGAAATATATTTTTCTGCATCTGCAGGAGTTGGGAAAGCAGTAAACATATTACCGTCAACTAATTGATATCGGTGACCGTCAGCTAGTCTTTGAAAATAAACAAACTTGTCGTTAAAGTAAGTAACTGTGCTCGTTGATGAAGGAGATACAATAACATTAAATGTATCTGGATCTCGAACTTGTCCTGAATTGTTTACATCATAAAAACTAACTTTGACTTTTGTAGGCTCTACATAACCATCAGACTCAACAATAGAGCTATCAATTTGCCATTTATAATCTAATCCCAATGCTAACGATGTAGATGTACTAGCAGGATTAATAGACAATACTGTGATTGTGTCTTGTATCACAGAGTCTGTAGTAAAATCATAATTCTTGCTGGTGTTATCAACAAAGAATGCTGTTTGTTGTTCGCTTTCAAATATGTAATCAGTAAATCTATAGCGTACTTTATAGTCTACGCCTGTCCATGTAAATGCAACCAACCAACTGGCATCTAAGTTTGCACCAGATAAGTTACCTTGATAGTCTAAACTAAATGGATTAACTAAATCTAAATCCACATCCTGAATAATGGTCCACTTTCTAGTTAGTTGACTAAATGCTAGTCCAAAGTTTCTTTGATTTAAGCATAGGTTTACTAGGTTAGTTTCAAACGAATAAGAATAAGAGTTTACAAATAAAGGAATGATCTGTGAAGGTATTGCCGATTGGTCAATGATATCACTAAAAATAACAGGTCCTGTTCCGTCATCAAGAAGACCTTTACCAGAATTTGATCCGTCACCGATAACCTGTATAACAGTTGACCAAACATAGCGTTGTCCGTTTGCAGGAATATTTCCAGAAGCAGGCAGTTTCTTAATTAAATTATTCTTATCAAAGTAGCTACCTGCCGGGGGAAGGAATTTAACCAATGCACCCGGTGTTATATATTGTAGATTATTTGACGAGAATGTGCCAACTGATACTGGTGAAGTTTTGTTGTAGGTAAAATAACCTCTGCTTTGACCAGCAGTTTTATTAACCAGCACCCATGTATAATTTAATCCGTCTAGGCTAGGACGAGAATATTGATCAAAGTAAAACGATCTCATGGCGTTGTTGGCAATCAATGGTTCTACTTGTTGTTTGATAACAGAATATACTTGATTTTTATTAACAACTTCAAAATTAAAACTTTGCTCTTGGTTATTCTTGTAAACAATACCGTCATTGGCAAATATGTTGGTACTAGAATATTTTCCGCTAACATCGCTTAGGTCAAAGTACTTGCTAAGACCACTAGAAATTCTGTTGATACTTTTAACTTTTAAAATATCACTGCTGATTGTTAAAGGAACAATGTTGTAGTCCTCACCTGTAACCATTCTATTTTGACTGTAGAACGCTTGCGGTGCTTTGTTTTGTATGCTGGTATTAGATTCAGTCGATGCACTATTGTTAACAGTATACTGTAAAGACATTGTCAATCTTAAAGTTTGACCTTGTCCTAATTTATTAACATAAGGTACTTCAATAGTAATTCCAGACATTTGGTCTGGCTTAATTGTATAGGTTAAGCCGTTACTCTGTCTGTAGAATAGACTAAAATTACCCGATGGAAGATTACCGAAATTGCCGTCGGCAAAGTTTAAGTCAATTTGATCTTGATCACGACTTGTAACACTATAGACATTTCTAATACTGTTGCCCAAGCTGTTATATATTATGTTGTTACCTGTTATAGCAGGTACCTTGGTCCATAGATTAGCATAGTTACCGTTGGTATCTAATTGCCACAACCATACATCAGTGTCATTAATGTTAGGTGTGTTTACTCCAATAATTTCATTAGGCACTGGCGAAGAAATATTAAAATTTGATAGTCCCAATGATCCTTGTTTAAAATGACAGAAGAATCCAGTGTTTGAACTACCCGAGCCTTGGTTATCATTTTGATAGATTACAGAAAATCTATTACCAGGTGCTGGGGGTTCTTCATATATGTTTGGCTGTCCTGAAAAACTTGCTGATACAATTTCAAAATTCATACTTGTACCATTTACATTTTTCAAGAAACTGTATACAGGCACATCTGTGTTTGCGCTGTTTAACTTATATTGTTCGCTTAAAATTCCGTTAATTGTGTTTCTGTCATTTGGTTTACCAAATACAGTTTTGCCAGATAATGTAGAATTAAAAATAGTTAAAAATTGATTATACCAGTTGGTATTTGTAGGATCATTCCATGCAACTGATATATTGGCAAGATTAACACCATTTGAATCAATGACGTTGTCTGTAGTAGAGATTGATGTGATTTTTAGTAAACCGTTAGCAGGTACATTACGAGTCGGCACATAGCTGATTAACTGTGCAAGACGCAAAATACTATCACGGCGTTGTGCTGTTTCTAAAAAGTTTTCGCGAGCATTTAGATCAATACGAAAACTTAAATTTTGTCCTAGGAATGCAATTAGATCAACTAGGGCAATATATTCACTACTGTCAATAAAATCATTAAAATCTTCAGGGTAATTAGTCTGAAGATAAGTTATCATTATGCGGCGCAGAGTTTCAAAGTCGTAGCTTTGAAAATCTGCATTTGGAAAAGATTGATATATCTTTTTCCAATCTTCTGCAACTAGTAGTTTTGAATTTGTTGATGGAATTGTCATATTTTTATTCTATACCGTATTTATTGCTAGAATAAACTCAGTATATTATTGTACACTTAGGCCAACTTCTTGATCGAATGTCAATTTTAAGTTTGAAGATTGGTCGGTGCCGTTTAATAACAAAGTCAACTCTAAAAGATAACCCTTTTCGTATTCTGTTAAATCCATTTGAATGGGTGTTACTCGAGGATCGAATGTGCAGATAGCATTAATATCATCTTTAAGAGCCTGTCTTACATCATCTGTCATAGGCTCCATGATTAAATCCCATATGATGCTACCAAAATTAGGATTCATTACTCGCTCACCTTTACGAGTATTAAAATGATTTATAATGTCTTGTTGTATTAATTGAAAATCGTAAAGACGAGATCCCGAGTTAGTATTACTCAGCGAACTAAAACCTTTGTAAAAATGGCTGGTTTTTGGCGCTTGCTGAGCTACGGATTTTGCATTACTAAGTTCAATGTTTTTGTATGGCATGATGTATTTATTGTCCCGATTTTACCGGGTTTCCAGTTCCGTCAACTACAATACCACCACTTCCTGAACCTAGATATCCAGCAGGTTGTATTCCATTTGTTTTAAATTTATCCAGGTATTCAGCAAAATATTTCTGCCTGTTGGCTAACCCTCTTTCACCACCGTTAACAATATGAGTAACTGTTACTACATTGCTCCAGTCTACATTCTTGGTTCTGCTCATTTTATAAACATTAAAGAACCAAATTACTGATTTTGCGGCCCATTCTAATTGTTCAACTAGTTCAGGGTGATTTATAAAATCTTGATTAAAATATTTGCTCATAGAAGCATAATTATCTTTACCAGTACATTGAATAAATCCACGACCCTTATACTTAACCCCGTCGCCCGGTTGTGTATTTCCGAGATCCCTACGACCTTCGTAATCAGAACCGCTAGCTATCTCTTTGAGATATATGAAACCACCGCTTTCTTGTTTACATTGAGACATCCAGGCCGCTAGCTTAACAGGGTCTGTAACTCCTGCCGCAATAAAGATTGCTTGACAGTATGCTTCATTTGAGGATGCACTCTTTGACGCGGGCACTGCAACAGGATTAGAATTTACAGGTGTATTTCCAGCCGGGGCTGTAGGATTTGACGGAGCATCAGCTGATTGATTAACCTGTACATCAGTACCAGCAGATGAGAACTTTTGTGGATCAACACTTTCATGATGATCCCATGGTTCATGTGTAGGTACTCGTTGCATGATACTGATAATATCACTGCCCTTAAAGAAATTACCGTTGGCCCAGCCAGCACTCGGACTTCTATTGGGCAGTGTAAATTTTTCAAGAGGAGTAGGAATGTCAGGAGCGGCCGCAGGTGTTGCCGCAACCCCATTAACATCAACTCTTGCACCAGTAACAACAATATTACCGTTAGAACCTACATTTAAATTACCTGCAGAAGTAAGGCGCATTTCGCTGCCACTACTTTGATTAAAAATTCCTCCGGACTGCATCTTAAGATCGGCACCAGCAAGTAGATTAAACGATCCCACATAACTTTGTTTACTATCTCCACCAGATAAAACATTATAGGCATTAACAACATTGGTATTCATATTGTTGTTAACATTTATGTTAAGATTTCGCCCAGCTTCTAAATTAATGTCTCGGTCTGCACGAAAGTTAAAATCTGCTTCACTGTGAATACTAACAGAGTCTGCGGCATAGATATCTATCTTGCCATTAGATGTAAGTTCAATCCAAGCAGTTCCTTGACTGTTAGCAATGTAGATTAAATCATTAGTGTTGTGCATCAGAATTTGATGCCCAGTTCTAGTTCTTATTCTAACTAGTTCATTTTGTCCATTTTCATCACCGTCGTCCATAACAAAGGTTGAGCCGCCTAAACGACTTACTGGTACTTGTCTTTTGACTTTATAACCTATCTCACCTTTTTTGGCGCCGGCACTTTTGTCTAAAGGTCCAGGCGTGCTAATACCAAATACACTAGATGGATGTTCTCGTCGAGCACTACTTGAAGTAACTCCACGAATTGTATCTAACAGTAGTCCTTGACCTAATAATCGATCTGCAAAAGGATGAACAGGTTTAGCTTTTTTACTAACATCTAGATTATCTAATTTGTTACTGGCTTTGTGAAATTCAGCAACAGGCAAGAAATCAGTTCCGTATTTTTGTCGTTGCTCGTTGGTTATGTTGGTTTGTTTACTGGCCGCAATGCCCGGAACCATATGATTTTGAAAAGCATCTTGTACACAGCCAAACCAATATCCTTGGTTAGGATCTCCGTCAACAAAGATAACCATGACCACTGTGCCGATGTCTGGGGGTACCATCCACATACCATAACTTTTTTGTACATCGTTAAAGTCACTACTGTTATTACCTTCGTATCGTGCAGAAGTTACTCCGTAAAAAGGACTTAGATATTTTACTACAAAAGTTTCGTTCTGAACACCCGTAGAATTAGGTATGCCTTTGATCAAAGCAACTTCCATAGCTCCTTGAAACATAGGATCTAAAAGATTTGTTACCTCGGCCAAAAACGGCCCCGGTGTAGGTAAATTTGCTCTAATTCGTTTTTCAAAACCCATTTTTATCCTGACATTAATTTAGTTAAAGGACTTGTACTTTGAGAAGCACTACCAAATTTACTACTAACTGAAGAAGCTAGATTTGTAGCGTTATTTAATGAGCCATTTACTAGGCCGCTTATAGAACTTGCATTTGATTCTACAGAGCCAATTGCTCCTGTGATTCCTGATAACTGAGATTGTACAGATGACAATTTAGTTTGTAGTAAATTTGAATCAACACCTGGTAAGTTTAATCCCAATAATGTATTGGCAGAATTGCCTACTAAGGATTGTATTTCACTAGTAGGCAATTCACCTCCGGGAATATTTGCAATACTTGAAACTCCATAGGCGTTGGCCAGTGCTTTTACACCGCCAGCTTTAATGCTTTGTAGATATGCTTGATCAATCATAGGTGATGGAGCAGTAGCATCTGGAGCAGTAGCAGGAAGGTTGGCTAATTTATTAGCAGGAATATAATCTAATACCAGTCCTCGACTCTGTGCCAAAGTTAAATCTACATCGCCGGGTATTTGATTAGCAACTGCGGTAGCCTGCGCTAGTATTTTACTCTTTAACGATGCGCTTAGACCCGACAATTGAGAAGGATCGAATCCTAATTTACTAGCAACTGCATTAATGTCTGATGCACTTTGTGTTAGTTCTGCTACAGAATTTCCAATATTATTAATTTGACCTGCTGATCCTAAATTAACAGCTTGAGAAACTACAGCAGATGTAACCCCCACAGATGCCGCCACGGCCGCAGTAGCATTGTTTAACGGTAAAGCATTTTGTAGCGTGTTAGCCGCTTGATCTACTGCGCCTGCAGAACTTAGATTTGACGGAGATGATAAATTTGCCAATCCTGATGTTTGTAATCTAATGGCAGATGAGATTTGAGTTCCATATACACTAGCGGCCGCAGTAAGCTGTCCTATTCCAGTTTGTACTGCTCCACTTACTTGAGTTAACAAAGAGTTTACTGTTCCGCCGAGGCCACCTAATGCCGAAGTAAAATTACTCAAAGCACCCGGAAGACCGGGACTAGGTAATCCTCTACCTAATAAAGTTAGAGCATTGGCTTCAGATAATCTAGCAGACGGTGCTGTGGCCAATGTTGTATCTACAACAAATTGATCTGCAGGATTAGGACTTGTAATTAATTTGCTAGCAGGGTTACTTGGTTGAACATTATCATCAAGAATCTGCCCTGGTATTCTTAACACCTGTAGTCGTTGTTTAAATGTTCCATCTTTAAACATACTGTTTACTTTAGTAACTCTGTAGACTCCACTAAATGGTACCAGCTTTGGATCAAAAATTAAACTACCTGTATTAGGATCGATGTCTGAAGGGTTTCTAAAATTAACGGTAATAATAACTTCGCCGAAACAAAAATCAGCTTCACCGTCGGTAGTCTTTCCACGACCTTCTGGAGTTGGTACATAACTACCAATTCCGCCTGTTACCAAATAAAATGGATCTCCTACAATTTCTAATTCTCCGGACAGCATACTGGCTTTAGAATTAACAATAGCTTCGTGCATGTTAATTGCCATTACAGCATACGGATCGTCTAATACCTGACCAGCTTTGCCGCCACTTTCTGGACGAATTTTAGTTGCTTCAACTGTAACTCTAGTAGTAGCTACTCCGTTTGATGATTTCTTTATAGCATCTATATTTTCAGCGGCGGCCTTTGCTTCAATCGCATTGTCTCTTGCGGCAGAGTTTCGAGAACTTGGGGAATCATTATTTCCCATGGCTGCTGGTACAGCTTCAAAATAAAGACTATTAAAATTTAATTTAAAATTTAGTACATCAACATTTTTTCCTGTATAGATGTAGTTGTATTCTTTATTACTAATCTGTTTTATCTTACTAGTATCAATTTGTTGCGACCCATAGTTAGGTATTTTTGTATAATGTACCTTATAAGGACTTACCACATAGGTAAATTTCTGAAAAGGCTTTTTAGACACATCATCAATTTCTGATAAATTTTCTATTTCCAGTCTGATAAGAAAATAATTAACAAATCCATAGTCATCAGGATATCCTGATTTTCCTAGTTGTTTTAAAATGTTTCTAGTGTACTCGCTATCACGAATTACAGAAGCAATACATTCGTGAATATTTGCGCCTTCTGCAAATTGTGCAACTGTTTGTCCGGACACATAGGTAACTGTAGTAGATGTTGATTCTCCAGGATCAGGAAAGCCATAGACTGCATTGTCCCTTAATAACTCCACAATTTTACTATTTGAAATCTCAGTGCCGTCTGGTTTTTCTTTAAACCCTGCTGATTGATCCCAATCTAAAAATTTTATAGCATACTGATCATGATTTTTAGCATCTGTTGGATTTTTACCTGCATCATCAGCAGTCTTTACTGAATCATTTATTCCATCGATAAAGTTTTTTAACATGCTACCGACAGTTGACCCTTCCATCTTTAGAGCCTTTTTCAATAGGTTAGGTTGACCAAATCCTTTTTCATTAAATGGTACACCCCTGCATCGATATCTAGTTCCTTTTTCTGTTATTTCAACATCAACAGCATTAAACGCAAATAAAAAATATCGTGTAGATTTTGGCACATACTCAGGATCAGGGAATACTTGAGAATCAGGATAGCCTATAAAATCCATTTTTAATAGAAAACTTGCCTGCACATACGAAGGATAGCCTGCGGCCACCGCGGCTACCTGCATTGCTTCCATGAATCCGTTAATGCTATAAGGTTCTAAAACTTCAAATGATATTTTGTTAGGTAGTGTAGTACCACCTTTTTCATCAAATCCCATCAGTGTGTCAATTTCAACATTGTCAATAAACATGTCAAATCTGCCGGGACTGTTTTTATTAAAACTGTTTACTAAATCTGTACCAGAGGTATCAAGATAATTTACAGTCTCTGTAGATGTTGTTACTTTATTTGATTCTTTGCGTGTTACATTTACTGCAACTTGTTGAGTAATTCCAGCAACATTGTTTGTGATTTTATTATTACCCTTGCCACCTGATTGTAAAATTATAAGATCGCTAGCACTTTTTCTCCAATTTTCAGGAATGCCTGCATCATTTTTTCTAACAGCCGAAAGAGTAAAATTATAGGTATAAGATCTATATTTGTTTAACGGATTTGGTATAGCCTGCTGTACAACTTCGGGAGAACTATTTGTACCTGTGGTCTTATATTCGATGTTAATTGAATCGGCCATATTAGTTTCCTAACGCGGCATTAATTGTAGATAACTTAGGAAGATAAATTTTTGTACCAGCGGTCATATCAAAGATCGGATCTTTAATAGTTGATTTATTTCTTACTGAAAACACCCACCATAGTCCTACATCACCATAAAGGTCATAGGCCAACAGGTCTGGCCTATTTTGATAATTATTGGTAATTTGAAAAAGTATATCATCAGTCTGTGATGGAATATCTACAAAATTAATAACATCTAAGTATCCGTTAGACTGACTGGTTGTGTAATAGGGACTTGTTTTACTGTATGAAGTCATTATAGAAATCCTGATTTTCTAATTGCACTGTTGTTCAACCATCCATTTACTGAGAATGTTTGTTGTTCAGCTCTACTGTACATTGGAATACAGGTTATAGATATAGTTGATAAAGTAGGAACAGATGCTAGTCCATACAATGATGCATAACCAGATTTATTATCTTTACCAATAGTGAAAAAATCAACACTATCTGGTAGGTCATTTTTAAAACTGGTAATTGCAACAGGAACATTAGATAACATGTAATCGCCATAGGCATCTAATCTGCAAACAGGAGGTGGTGCACCTCGGTCAGCATCAGTTCCAAATCTCATTTTAGTCAATGCCCGTAAAAGATGCATTGTGGCCAAGTAGACTGCCGCATCTTTTTCATTCTGTACTGTAAATTTTCCAGTGATACTAAACTGCCCAACTGAACTTCTTTGATAAAAATATTGTGTGTAGTTAGAATGCATAGGAGACAGATTACCATAATCTGCTTTGTGTTCGTAACTTATTTGTGGTGTATAGGGAAATATAATACCCCCTATTTTATCCGGACCTAATTCTCCGTTACCACCTACAGTATATTTTACCAAGTAATCATTAGGTACACGAATTTTTACCCGAAGGTCTTGATTAATGACATTGCCCTTTGAATCTTTTACATTAACAACTGCGGCCTGTGGTTGGGCAGGCTGGGCACCTTTAGGTACTCCTACTACCTTTTGAGCTAGCTTAGTCAACGGACTAAAAAAACTATTAAAGGTATTGGCCGATTGTGCAATTAAATTATTTGCACTAGATGCTAACCCCGCACCAACAAAACTATTTGAATTGTCAATGATTGTAGCGGAGGCCATCTTAGCCGCACTAGCAGCCGCTGATTGATCTGTGTTAATTGGTGAGTCTGCCATATCGTTCCTTAGTACTGTATTTACCCGCTAAATAAAATGCGTACTTAATACAATGGTTGACAAAGCCAATTTCCGTGCTATAATCAAAACTAAGGAAAAATAATAATAAGATGACCATCATACCAACTACCCGAAAGGTGAAGTACTTAAACAACAGAGATTTATTAGCAGAAATACATCGTTCAAAATGTTCATATTCTAGTTTTGTTAAACCAGAATACATGCAATATGATTTAATTTTGCCAGATGTTAGTAAAATAAATGTTCGTACCATCGCTGAAGCCAAGCGTAACAGGGCTAAAAGACTAGGATTAATTGCATTCGGTACCGCAAGAGTAGCCGGTGATAAAAAAATTAAACTAGCCGAATGTACTCCAGACTATAAAACTATAGGTAAAACCGAAGTTGTTATTAGAGTTATGACATTTGATCATATACCGTTAGCACCCGGACGAAAGAAAACCACCAAGACCAAAGCTGATAGTTATGAGAAAGTAAACTTTCCTCCGTTCCAACATTGGAAATATGACGATGCTAATCCAGATTCTCTTGTCTGCGTAGGTAAAAGTCATTGGAAAGGTCCTATAGATACAGGGTCTTTTAGCAAAGATCACGGACGCATTACAGAAAATCTAGGTCGCATGTTTATCAAACTCAGCGAACGATATGCACAGCGTAGCAATTGGCGCGGGTATACCTATATAGATGAAATGCGCGGGCAGGCTATTCTACAGCTAAGTCAAATTGGCCTACAGTTCGACGAAAGCAAATCAGAAAATCCATTTGCCTACTATACAGCGGCTGTCACTAACAGCTTTACTCGTATTCTTAATATCGAAAAGAAAAGTCAAAATATTCGAGATGATCTATTAGAAGAGGCTGGATTAACACCAAGTCTTACTCGTCAAAACAGCCAAGAATATGCAGAAGAAATTGCTCGCCAGGCCGAGCTATATAAAAATATGCGTATGCCAAAGAGTGAAGATATCGACATCGAAGACGAAGTGGCGGAAGATGAAGAAATTAAACCTTGACATTTAATTATTTGCCTGCTACACTTTTAATAGGAGAATAATTTATGCCCTTGTTTAAAAAGGTAGCGTGTTTTACAGATATACATTTTGGATTAAAATCAAATTCCACAACTCATTTAAAAGATTGTGAAGAATTTGTAGACTGGTTTATTTCAACCGCCAAGGAGCAAGGGTGTGAAACTTGCATATTCCTTGGCGATTGGAGTCACAATCGAAACAGTCTTAATCTGTTTACTTTAGATAGTAGTCTTAGATGCCTGGAGAAACTAGGAGCGGCTTTTGAAAAGTTCTTTTGGTTTCCTGGCAACCATGATTTGTTTTACAAGGACAAGCGTGACATTCATTCCTCGGCCTTTGGTCGTCATATTCCAGGAGTCACTGTCGTAGAAAGTGTAACAACTCTTGATGATGTCACCCTAGTTCCGTGGCTTGTTGGCGAAGAATGGAAAACTATCAGTCAAACTAAAAGCAAATATATGTTTGGGCATTTTGAACTGCCCTTATTCTATATGAATGCCATGGTACAAATGCCAGATCACGGTGAACTACAGGCGGCACATTTCAAACATCAAGACTATGTGTTTAGTGGGCATTTCCACAAGCGTCAAAATAAAGATAAGATTTGGTATATAGGCAATGCGTTCCCCCACAACTTTGCAGATTCGTGGGATGATGATCGTGGCATGATGATATTAGAATGGGGAGGCAAGCCAGAGTTTATTAACTGGCCTAACTGTCCTAAGTATCGAGTTATTAAACTAAGCGATCTAATCGACCAAGAAGAAACTGTTATGAAGGGCAAAATGCATTTCAAAGTCAACTTGGATATCGATATCAGCTACGAAGAAGCCAATTTCTTAAAAGAAGAATTTACTAAAAAACATGATATCCGTGAAATAAGTCTGATACAGGATAAAACAAATCTTGACGGAACCATTGACGATAACCCAGATGCAAAATTTGAAAGTGTTGATCAAATTGTTACAGAACAATTGGTCAGTATTGAGTCTGATCAATTTGATAAAGCAACCCTTTTAGAAATTTATAATAACCTTTAATGTTTAAAATAAAAAAGATTACAGTTATATGGTAAATATATTTTTAGGAGAATCTATGAAACTTGCTAGACATTATACTAATGACGAAATAACTCTAATATGTAATCCAACACTTACAGCAGAAGAGGTTGGAAAAACATTAAAAATATGTGCCGGAACTGTATATAGAAAAAGAAAACAATTAGGAGTAATTATACATGGTGCTAAAAAAGGAAAACCTAGTCCTAATAAAATACGAAAAGTGATTCGAACTTGTATAGGAAAAGATTGTAATACTAGTTTCACTGTTATCCCTTCACAAACAAAAAAATATTGTTCGCATACTTGTCAACAACGCACCGCAAATGTTGCCGCAAAAGGTGTCGGTTCAAGAAAGATGCGTAATCCAGCAACTCCTGAATATAAAAAATATGCTAGACAAGTGCATGGACTAAGTCAGAAGGTGTACCAAGAATATAAAGATGTAATTAATCCTAATGGTTATCCTAGAACGATTTGCGGTGTTAAAGATGGTTGGCAACTAGACCACATAACTCCTATCAAAGAATGTTTTGAAAAAGGCTTAACCCCGCAAGAGGCGGCACAGGTTAACAATCTTAGAATGTTACCTTGGAAAGATAATTTAATGAGGCAATATGGCATTTCGACTTAATAACTTAACTGTAAAAAACTTCATGAGTGTGGGGCAACAGACGCAGGCTGTTGATTTTGATAAGGAACATCTAACTTTAGTACTAGGAAGTAATCACGACCTAGGTGGAGATGACACAGGATCTAGAAACGGTACTGGTAAAACTACCATTATCAATGCGTTGAGCTATGCGCTATATGGTCAGGCGTTGACTAATATTCGCAAGGAAAATTTAATCAACAAAACCAATGCCAAAGGCATGTTAGTTACTGTTGAATTTGAAAAAGGTGGCAGTAAGTTCCGTATCGAACGGGGTCGCAAACCTAACATTCTTAAATTGTTTGTTAATGACAACGAATTAAAAACTGACGAATCCGAAGATGATAGTCAAGGTGATAGCAGGGAAACACAAAAAGCCATTGAACAGATGTTGGAAATGTCCCATACTATGTTCAAGCATTTGGTTGCACTAAACACCTATACTGAACCGTTCCTTAGCATGAAAGCCGCTGATCAACGAGAAGTCATTGAACAGTTGTTGGGCATTACTCTATTAAGTGAAAAGGCAGAAGCACTCAAAGTACAGGTCAAAGAAATTAAAGATTTTATTACCGCTGAACAATTTAAAATAGAAGGTATTAAGGCCGCTAATGAAAATGTACAAAAAAGTATTGATAGTTTAACTATCAAAAGTTCTGCATGGGAAAATAAAAAGGAAGCCGACCTAACTTCTTTACTTAATAGTATTCATACACTGACTGAAGTTGACATTGAAAACGAATTGGCAGTACATGCTGAATTAAAAACATGGCTCGATAACGATTCTAAACTAACAGGACTTAGAAAACAAAAGGCTACTCTTGAGTCGGCGGCTATTCAAGGCGAAAAGACCTTGAACAAATATCTAAATGAATTAGAAAAATTAAGCAGTAAGCAATGTCCTGCATGTGAACAAGAATTACACGATCATAAACATGAAGAAATGACTGCGTCTTCTATCAAACATGTTGAAGAAGCTACTACATATCTTGACAAAATTAAAAAAGATCACGAGGATATTTGTGCGGCAATCAATGAGATTGGAGAACAACCTCGTAAACCTCAAACATTCTATGACACAGAAGCAGAAGCACTGGGACATAAAAATAATTTAGACAGTTTAGAAAAACGATTGTCAGACAAAGTTGACGAACCAAATCCCTATAATGAACAAATTGAAGATTTGAAGAAAACTGCTATTCAAGAAATTAGTTGGGATACCATCAACGAGCTTACAAAACTAAAAGATCACCAAGAATTTTTGTATAAGTTGTTGACAAATAAAGATAGTTTTGTTCGTAAAAAGATCATTGATCAAAACTTAACATACTTGAACAAGCGGTTAACCTACTATATTGATAAGTTAGGTTTGCCTCATCAGGTTGTATTCCAAAACGATCTAACTATTGAAATTACTCAACTGGGTCAGGATTTAGACTTTGATAATCTAAGCCGAGGCGAACGAAACAGGTTGATTCTTTCTATGAGTTTTGCTTTCCGAGATGTTTGGGAAGGACTTTACCAAAGTATCAATCTATTGTTTATTGACGAACTAGTAGATGCTGGTATGGATGCCGCAGGTGTAGAAGCGGCTCTAGCAGTATTGAAGAAAATGGCTCGAGAACGAAATAAGAACATTTACCTCATATCTCACAAGGATGAATTAGTGGGTCGTGTAAATAATGTTCTTCAAGTGATCAAAGAAAACGGATTCACTTCTTACTCAAATTCTGCAGATTATGTTGACGCCTGAGCTAAACAAGTATAAGGAATCATACAATCAAATGATTGTATTGTTAACCGAGTATCATAATAGACATCAAGACTTTGTCAACAATGTTACTCACATGGGTGCAATAGATTTGCGTAGGACCATGAAGAAGATTATGGCTACTAATAAACTACTAATTAAAGGTACCCGAGACGCAGAAGCTGAGATGGTTTCAAACATCAAAAGCATGCGTCGGGCTAGACGAGAAGCAAAGAAGAAAAAATTAAATGACATGGCTATATCAAAATCAAATAGTGGAACAACTCCCTGAAGATTGCATTGGCTTTGTTTATATCATCACTAATAATATCACTAATAGAAAATACATAGGCAAAAAATTAGCAAAATTTAGTAAAACGACCTACAAGACTGTAAAGTTAAAGAACGGCACTAAGAAGAAAAAGAAAATCAGAGGCAAAATCGACAGCGACTGGCAAACATATTATGGATCAAACATCGAATTAAACAAAGATGTTGAAACATTAGGCAAAGAAAACTTCACTAGAGAAATACTGTATTATTGCAAAAGCAAATCGGAATGTAGTTACATTGAGGCCCGCGAACAATTCGACCGCAAAGTACTAGAATCTACAGACTACTATAATGGACATATACAGGTCCGTGTTCATGGCTCCCACATAATCAAGAAAATTTAGGCTCCTTAAACGGTAACAGCAAGCGCAAGCTAATTTCGTGCGCCCTAGACCTGGATCTCGGATCACAGGGATGGAAATCTCTCGCCGTTAAGAGTACTCAATCAGTATCCTTTACAGGACCAAGATCGCAAAAGGCCGCGGTTTGATTGTTTGAAGATATAGAAAAAGGCAAGAAGGAAGGGAGAAAAACCCTGGATATACAAATGCGTTAGTGTGCATCTGTATATTGCCGTTGAATGAAGACGGAGCTCGTGGTACCGGTCAACCGCCACTGTAACGCTCTAACACTAAGTGACTGTTCGAACTCGGATAATGTCATTTTTTCGCCCTGTGCGGGCGAAGTGTGACCAAGGAATCTGGATAATACTTAAACATCTACGATGTTAAAAATGCTCTGAGTGTTAACGAAAGAGCAAACGAACGCAGTTCGTTTATAAATAAAAGATAATAAACCTAAGGAATTCCTTGTATGCGTATAAATGAACTAATATTAGAAAATCAACAATTAGATGAACTGAGCTTTGCCGGAGGTATTGGAAAAGTTGCATCTGGGGTTGGTCAAGCTGTAGGTGGTATTAAAGGTGCTTACCAAGGAGTTAAGCAACAATACGCTCAAGGAAAGCAAAAAGGACAACAAGGTGCATTTAATGCGGTTACAGGTAATGGTCAACAACAGCCTGCTCCTGCTCAAAATACTCAAGCAACTACTCCAGCAAATGGAGCCGCACCTAATGCTAATACACAACCAACAGCAACACCTGCTCAAAATACACAACAAGCAAATCCTCAAGATGCAGATGATGGTAGAATTGAACCAACATTAGATCCTGAACAAGGCCAGCAACAAGCCGCGCCTGCTCCGACTGCAACACAGGCACCTGCAGGTAACACTCGCGCTAGAATGGGTGCTCCAGAAGGTCGTAAAGCAGTTGATCAAGCTGTAGCCACTGTCAAACAGGTTCGTGGTGATCGTAGAGCACAGGTAGTAAACTACGGTAAGCAACAGTTTGATGCACTAGCGGGTGTGCCCACAGCAGAAAGTCGTGTAGGATATCGCAGTCGTTTCTTAGATATGGATATTTAAAAGAAAGGCATTCCGCTTTCTTTGGCTGTTTCTAAATTACTTTCTATAATTTTAGCCAGTATATCTCTATCTTCATTGGTCAGCATTAGGCTTTCACTATAAGTTAGTCCGCCTCTCATAAACCAACAAAGCCTAAATAGATCGTCTTTTATGGCTTTTACACTATTATCGTACTCTAAAACAACACCATCAATTTCTGATGTGCTACAGTGTAAAAGCCTTATACGAAAAAAGTTGAAGCATCAAACACTAGAGGAATTTCTACAGTTTCTCCAGTAATGCCCTGTGCTTTCATATCTTCACTAACAGGTACATTAATTGGTTTAACTGTATTTTGTTCTCTTAGAGTTTCTAAGTGATCTTGAATTTTGTTAAACATGTCTTTGTCCATGTTGTCCACAAATTCTTTGATGTAATCAGGATCTTCAGTTGAACCTAGACTAGAATCTACCCTATAGATGCTGGCACCGATCATGCCTATTGTTGAATCTGTTAGTCGACTAAAACTTTCTTTGAACATCTTTAACTTGTCATCTTCGGTTAAAGTTTCGTTGTTGGCAATCTGCATGATCTTTTGAGTTTCAAATGTCTGTAGAGCAGTAGCAGTGATCTGTTTATAATTCAATGGTCGTACAAACACAGTCAGTTGATCGTTTACAGATACCACAGGATCCCAACCAATTTGATGCATTAGTGTGTCCATGATCATACGCAGGTCAACTTGGTAGTCCATGGCAACGTCACCAAATTCTAACGGAGTGGTCATTTTTTCACCGTAGGTTGCCAGACGAATAGCAATCAATATGATGTCCATGTCGACAGTGGGCACATGCCAGGCATTTTTAATATTGGGAATGCAGTGTTCGATAACATCTACCACTGCCTGTCCGTTCATTAGGGCGTCTGGAATTTTCAACATCATTTCGTCTTTGGCTGTCATTGAGTAAACAGGTAGTTCTCCTGTTTCAGTCATTGCCAAACTACCAGCAGGCCAGTACTCACCTTGACTAGGTAACCTAATAAAGATTTTTGGTTGACGCATAAAACTGCTCAACGGGTTTACTGGTTTGGTAATTGTAGAATCCATGGTTTTTCTCCGAATAAATAACTTAAAGATAAGTTGTGTAGTTATTGCTACATCTATTTATCTACGCATATAACCTCGGAAAAACAATGGCAGAAGTAACCGGATCGATAACAAGTGCAGATGGCGTAAAAGACATATCGCTTAATAATGCCGCCACGGAAGCGACTCTGCGGTTATTATTACAAAGTAGTCTAACAGCCAACAAGCAGAGCATTGAAAACATTAAGAATCTAGCACAGAAAAGTGGACTAGATCCTGCAATGGTTGCTCAGGCCAACAGTGGTCTTAAGAATATTGGTCAGAGCACGATACAGACTACCAGCATGTTTAGCATATTAAGAGCCGCTGGACAAGAAACTGCTGATGAATTTAACGAATTGGATCGTGCAGTTTCGCCAATGATTGGCAAATTCATACAGGGTACTGCCAGTGTTAGTGATGTGTCTAATGCATTTGGTAAACTTAATCCGATATTAGGTATTGTTACAGGACTATTTTCTAGAATAGTTGATTTTCAACAAAAGAATTTAGAGTCATATCAGAAATTAACCAATGCAGGTGTTAACTTTGGCGGAAGTCTAACTGACCTAAGAACGGCGGCGGCCAATAGTTATTTGACATTAGATCAATTTACAAATCTAATGTCCAAGAATAGCGCAAACTTTGTCACCTTAGGTGGTAGTGTTAACGAGGGTGCTAAGTCTTTTGCTAAATTTAGTCATGGAGTTATCAGTAGCGACCTAGGTAATCAACTACTGGCCATGGGCTACACCACAGAAGGTGTTAATGAAAGTCTATCAAACTATATTGCTGTAACTGGAGTTAGCAGTAGAAGTGATTTAGAAAATTCTAAGAAACTACAACAAAGTGCAGGTGCTTATCTTGATCAGTTAGATCGTCTTGCAGACATTACTGGTAAGAGTCGTGAAGAACAAGAAAAACAGTTAAAACAATCAATGTTTGAAGCTGATGTTCAAATGACCATGAGCCGAATGACCAAAGAAGATCGTGATGCATTTAGTGCGGCTATGGAAGAAGCCGGAACATTGTACGGTCAGGCAGGTAGAGACATTGTTCTAGCACAGGCACAAGGTCGAGCAGTTACCGGTGAAGCAGGACAAATGCTGACCGCAACAGCAGGACAGGCAGCAGGTACCATTGCTAATCTACAAAATATTGCCAAACAATACGGTAGAGATAGCAAAGAATTTAGAGAAGCATCTGCTAAGAGTCAGCGTGAAGCAGGAGATGCATTAGACAAAATTCCTTTAGCGGCTATTAGTACAGTTGATGGATTCAAAAAGATAAGTGATGCAGAAAAAACAGTTGCAACTAATCGAATGGCTGGGTTAAAAACAGATGCTGATTTTGCCAAACGGGACGCAGATAGAGAAAAAGAAAAAGCGGCTAGAGATTCGTCTCAAGCTGCCGCAATGTCGGAAGCAAATAAGGCCATGCAAGAAGCAGGACAGGCTATTTTAGGCATGTTTACTCCTTTAATACAATTAGTAACTCCTGCTATTACAGCATTTGCTAATGGCATCAAAGATGCTGTTAATTGGTTTACTCATCTAGGAACATCTAGTAAAATGTTAGTAGCGGCTCTTGCTGGAGGATTGGCATTACTGGGAGTTGCAAAAGGAGCAAGTGCAGCCGGAGGCTTACTATCAGCAGTTACTGGTGGCAAATTAGGTGCTGGAGGATTAGGTCCTCTTGGATCTAAAACTAATCCTATGCATGTTATTGTTGTAGGTGGCGGACTAGGTGGTGGCATTGAAGATTTATTAGGTGGTGGCCCGGAGGGTCCAGGTGGCAAAGGCGGTAAAGGCAAAGCTGGTAAAGCTGGTAAAGCTGGTAAAGGTGCGCTAGGCAAAGGTCTAGGCGCGGCAAAAAATATAGGAAAATTTATCAAAGGTGCAGGTATTGCAGGTAGCGTAATCGGTGCATTATCTTTAGCTAGTGATATAACAGACATTGAAAAAGAAAAGAAAGAAGGCAAGATTACTGAACAAGAAGCTAGAAAGAAAGAAGGTGGAGCCGCTGGTGAAGTAGCAGGAGGTGCTGCCGGCGGATGGGGTGGCGCGGCAGCAGGCGCGGCCCTAGGTACATTAATATTTCCTGGAGTTGGAACACTTATAGGCGGTGCTCTTGGCGGGATTGCTGGAGGGTTTGGTGGTAGCGCACTTGGTAAAATGGGCGGAGAATATCTAGGTGGCAAAGTTGGAGAAGGCTCTACTCCAGAAGCCAAGAAAGCAGAAGAAGCTAGGAAAGCAGAAGAAGCCAAAAAAACCAAAGAAGCAGAAGATAAAAAGCGAGTAGAACAATCTAGTGCTGGAAAAACTTCTGCTGAAGAGACACTTGCCTTAAATAAGACTATGACGCAGATGCTTGCCTATTTGAAAGATACTGCTGAAAATACAAAACGCACACATGAAGCTACCAAAGACCTAAATGGTAACTTGTTTGCCTAAGAGAGAATAATATGTCTAATATTTTTTATGTTTATCAATATCTTAAAGAAGATGGAACCCCGTATTATATTGGAAAAGGTAGCAAAGATCGTATAAATGAAAGTCATTCACCCTGGGTTGAAATTCCGACCAAGGAATATAGACAGTATGTTAAAACTGGATTAAGTGAAACAGAAGCATTTGATTTGGAAATTGAATTAATTAAAAAATATGGTAGAAAGATTGATGGCGGAATCCTAGAAAATATAAAATTATCTAGATGGGTCGCACAGTCTGGGTGGACACATTCTGAAGAAACCAAACAAAAAATTTCTAAAAAGAATAAAGGAAAAATTCGAACTGAAGAACATAAAAAAAATTATCGTAAACCTAAAACTAAAGATCATGCAGAAAAAATAAAACAGGCAAATTTAGGAAGAAAAGATGACGGAAGATATGTAAAAATAGGGTTAACAAAAAGTATGCAAAAATGGTATAACAACGGTATTGAGACAAAAATGTGTGTTCCTGGAACAGAACCTGAAGGGTTTTCATTAGGTAGAAAATTAAAGGAGTTACATAATGTCATGGCGTAAGTACTTCACACCCGTTAATACCGCAGGATCACTAAGTCCAATCAGCGGAGCAATGTCCAGTATGGGCAACAATCCTAGTCGTACAAACTATTCCAGCTATTTGCCCGATGTATATGCTGGACATCCTAATCGTTTAGAGCGTTATGGACAATATGATACCATGGACAGCGACAGTGAAGTAAACGCTGCCTTTGATATTTTGGCCGAATTCTGTAGCCAGACTAGTGATGAAAACGGAACACCTTTTCAAATCTTTTTTAAAGAACAAGCAACAAATACTGAAATTAAAATTATTAAAAAGTATCTACAACAGTGGACCAAGTTAAACAAATTTGATATTCGTATTTTTAAAATTGTTCGTAATGCGTTTAAGTACGGTGATGTATTTTTTGTTCGTGACCCAGAAACACAAGCATGGATGTATGTAGATCCTGCTAAAGTAGATAAAATTATTGTAAACGAAAGTGAAGGTAAAAAGCCAGAACAATATCACATCCGTGATTTTAATCCTAACTTTGAAACACTGGCCACAACTGCTATTCAACCTAGCAATCAAAATGGTGGCGGAAGTCAATTTGGTGGTAGCTACGGATCAGGTGGCGGTGGCGCAGGCGGTTCAAGAGGCATGGTTGGTTCTTTTCCTAGTTCTGCCAACAGTAGCAGATTTTCTAACAATCAAAATCAATACGCTATTGATGCTAGACATGTAATTCATATCAGCATGAGCGAAGGTTTAGATAATAACTTCCCATTTGGTAATAGTCTAATGGAAAGTATCTTTAAAGTATTCAAACAAAAAGAACTATTAGAAGATGCGATCATTATCTATCGTGTACAAAGAGCTCCTGAACGTCGTGTGTTCTATATCGATGTAGGTAACATGCCAAGTCACTTGGCCATGAGCTTTGTTGAGCGTGTTAAAAATGAAGTTAACCAACGCCGTATTCCAAGTAGTACAGGCGGTAGTCAAAGTGTTATTGATGCAAGCTATAATCCGTTAAGCATTAACGAAGATTATTTCTTCCCTCAAACAGCAGAAGGTCGAGGAAGTAAAGTTGAAATTCTTCCAGGCGGTACAAACTTAGGAGAAATTGATGATCTTAAATACTTTACGAACAAACTGTTTAGAGCTTTGCGGATTCCTAGCAGTTACTTACCTACTGGTCCAGATGATGGCGGCTCAAACTTCAATGATGGACGAGTTGGTACCAGTTATATACAAGAATTGAGATTTAACAAATACTGCGAACGTCTACAAAGTCTAATGAACGGTGCATTTGATATAGAATTTAAACTGTATCTACATGCTAAAGGTATCAATGTGGACAGCAATATTTTTGATTTAAAATTTAATCCACCACAAAACTTTGCCAGCTATCGTCAAAGTGAAATGGATACAGCCCGTGTTAACACATTTAACACCATGGTTGCTATTCCTATGATTAGTAAACGATTTGCATTGAAACGATTCTTAGGATTAACTGCTGAAGAAGTGGCGGAAAATGAAACACTATGGAAAGAAGAGAATGTTGATGAAGATACAAACTTGTCAGCCAGTGCCGAACTTCGTAGTGCAGGAATAACTGCTAACGGCATGGCAGGTGATATATCTGGACTTACAGGAAGTCAAGAACCTTTACCAACTGAGGGAGGAGACACAGGATCAGCTCCTGTAGAAGGCGGAGAAGCCGCTCCGACTGCTCCTGCACAGTAAACAATAAATAACACTACTATGTTATTAAGAGAATTTACCTACTTTGATAAAGATCATGCCGATCCACAGGAAGATGATCGCTATCTTAGCCAAAACGACACAAGTATACTGCGTCAAAAAGAGCTAAGAAAAACTCGCTTGACATTAGAAATGATCAACGAACTACGCAAAGCAGGCGATGCAAGAGAAAAAGAAAAGAAAGAAGAATTAGGTTTAGTCCGTAAAATGTACGCGGCTCCACCTCCTGAAGCCGCCGCTCAGTAATGAACGAGATTATAATACTGGGTGATTCTCACACCCATTCATTTGCATCTAAGGGCCCGCGCCATACTGACGATCCCGCATTGTTTACTTCTAGAGATTACGGAGAGCTGATTACATCTCTGTATAGTGATCTAACTAAATTTTTAAAAACCAACCCTGCAAAAAATCTTATTGTTTGTTTAGGTGAAGTTGAAATTCGTGCGCATTGGTGGAAACACATAACAACTGAATATGCTAATGGTAATAGCATACAGAATTATATAAAAGTTAGAGTAAAATCTTTTTATGATTTACTTAAATTTACAGCAGATCTATATAATTTAGAAAAAATAGTTTTATTTGGCGCTCCGCCTGCAATGAACAACACTGTTTACAATCCTTCTTGGCCTTTTATTGGTAGTACATCTACAAGAAATATAATGATACACATGTTTAACTGTGAATTTATAAAAGCCATAACAGAAGATATTGCCGAAACTCGTATAGGTTTTGCCACAGGTTTTTATCATTGTATTGATCAAAACACATACGAAGCAGTTGATAATATTCTATCAGATGGCCTACATTGGTCGTCAGAATTAGACAATAATTTGTTTAGTTTAGTTGAATTGGTTATCAATGAGGACGGGTATTTTACTGTGGGTCCTGCGTTTGAGCACATGAAAGACCATGAGTTTTATCTGTCGCATTTGACTAAATCGGCAGGAAATTATGATACTTGGGTCAATGCTAACGACTTAGAAAATGCCGATTTATTCACTAGAAATATTATAGTAGATGGCGAAAAGTATCATTTTTTGACCATAAACCAACGCAAAGATATAGAAAAAGATTGTCGAGAACTGTCAATCTTGAAGCGCGAATAACTGGCACTATAACTTTTTTGTCTAAAAACTAAATATTTTTAACAAAGAATACGTCAAAGTAGAATAAAATTCTACCGCACGAGCCGAAAACCGACTGTTTTCGGCCTATTTCCAACATCAATTTTACCAACTGTGTAAATAATAACACAGCCTTGCCGCAACCACATTAAGGAGAATACTGCAATGTCTACAAAATTTGAACAATTATTAGACTATCTTGTAAACGAAGAAATGGATAAAGCCAATGAACTTTTTCATGAAATCGTTGTTGAGAAGTCTCGCACAATTTATGAAAACCTAATCGCTGAAGAAGACGATGATGTTGAAGAGTCTATGGATGACGATGTTGAAGAATCTACAGACGATGATGTTGAAGAGTCTATGGATGACGATGTTGAAGAGTCTATGGATGACGAAAACACAGAAATGGACGAAGGTCAAGAAGAATTAGAAGATTCTTACATGATGGACGCTGATGAAACTGGCGACGAAACAGACGACTTCGGTGGTGAAATTTCCGCTGATGGCGACAACTTCGATGCTCCAGCTGATGACGAACACGGTCATGAAGGTCAAGAAGATAAAGCAATTTTTGATATTAAAAATGCTATCGCTGAACTAGAAGCCGCATTTGCCGAACTAGAAGCCGCACAAGGTGACGAAGAAGGCGAAATGGGAATGGAACCAGAATTTGGTGACGAAGAAGGTGACGAAGCCGGTGACGAAGACGAAAGTATGGGCTTCATGGAAGGTCGTCGTTTAACTCGTGAGTATGTTGAGAAAGTTGGCAACGACTGGGAAAAGAACAGCATGAAAACACAAGGTCAATACCTAGGTGCTGGCACTGGTGAAAAAGACGGTGCTCCAGTTGAAGGCCGTAGCCCAATCAGTTCTGGCAAAGGTAAGCCAACAACTGGTGCTACAGCGGCTAACATCGCTAAAGGCGCTACTGAAGGTCAAAGCAATACCGGAACAACTCCAGGTAAAGTAAACAAAGGTATCACTCCAGAAAAGGGTGAGAAGTTTGCTAGCATCAACGGTAATGTTCCAGGCGGCAAGATGGGTGTAAAAAACTTGTCTAAAGTTGCTGGCGGGCACGGTGCTGAGAAGAAAGGTTCTGGTCCAGGCCCAGTAGGTGCTGGTACAGGTGACAAAGCAGGTCAAACAAGTATTGACCCAGCTACAAAACGTCAATTCCTTCCACAACATAGCAAATAATTAGAGAAACTGGATGAGACAAATTTCATATCTACGCGAACACCTAAGTTTTGATCAGGCTGGAGTCATTCTTGAGTCTGACGACAAGGACGGCAAAAGCCTTTATCTAAAAGGCATTGCTATCCAAGGTGGTATCCGTAACGCTAATCAGCGTGTATATCCTGTAGATGAAATTGAAAGAGCTGTTAAGACACTTAATGATCAGATTCAAAATGGTTATAGTGTCCTAGGCGAAGTTGATCATCCAGATGATCTTAAAGTGAATTTGGACCGTGTATCCCATATGATTACTCAAATGTGGATGGAGGGTCCTAATGGTTATGGTAAGATGAAAATTTTACCTACACCGATGGGTAACTTAGTGCGTACTATGCTTGAAAGCGGAGTAAAACTTGGTGTAAGTTCTCGTGGTAGCGGCAATGTTAACGACATGAACGGCCATGTATCCGATTTTGAAATTATCACAGTAGACGTAGTTGCTCAACCCAGTGCGCCAGGAGCGTATCCTACTCCCGTGTATGAACATTTAATGAACACACGCGGTGGTAACAGAGCGTTTTTAGTGGCACAAGAAGTTAAAGAAGATCCAAAGGCCCAGAAATATTTGAAGGAATCATTACTTCAAATTATTAAAGGTCTAAAATAAGCCCGAGGAGAAATATAAATGTTGGACGCATTCAAACAATTAGTCGAGTCAGGAGTAATGACAGAAGAAACAAAATCTGTTATTGAGTCTGCCTTTGCTGAAAAAATTAAAGAGAATCGCGACCAAGTTACCGCAGAACTTCGTGAAGAATTTGCACAAAAATACAATCATGATAAAAGCATGATGGTAGAAGCAATCGACAAGATGTTAAGCGATAGATTGGCTGCTGAGATGTCTGAATTGCATGAAGACAAGAAGGCCCTAGCCGAAGCAAAAGCTCGTTACCAAGTTAAGGTAACAGAAGATGCTAAAAAGCTAGAAGGTTTTGTTATGAAGCAATTAGGTAAAGAGTTAGTAGAGTTCCAAAACGATCGTAGGAAAGTTTCTGAGAACTTTAGTAAGTTAGAGCAATTCGTTGTACATGCTCTAGCTAAAGAAATCAATGAATTTGCAGTTGACAAAAAAGATCTAGCTGAAACTAAAGTTAAGTTAGTTCGTGAAGCAAAGAGCAAGTTTGAAGATATCAAGCAAAACTTTGTAAAGCGTGCCGCTAAGGTCGTCGAAAACACAGTTACTAAAAAGTTAACATCTGAAATCAAGCAATTGAAAGAAGATATTGACAGTAGCCGTGAAAACGATTTTGGTCGTAAAATTTATGAAGCGTTTGCACAAGAGTTTGCTGGTTCGTATCTAAATGAAAAATCTGAAACAAGTAAATTGTTAAAAATTATTCAGAAGAAAGAAACTGAATTAGCAGAAGCAAAGCAGGCCATAGCAGAAAAAGCAAACCTAGTAGAATCTGCGCAACGCGAAATTCGCGTTACAAAAGATTTGATGGAACGCAAAAATGTTATGAGTGAGCTGTTGGCACCTTTAAGTGCTGACAAGCGAGAGATTATGAAAGAACTTCTTGAGTCTGTACAGACTAAGAAACTTACAGAGTCTTTTGACAAATACCTACCAGCAGTTATGGAAGGCCAAACACGCAGTGTTGCTCCTAAGAAAGCAATGTTAAGCGAAGGCACAGAAGTAACAGGAAATCGTGAAAGCAAGCCCGAGGTAGGCTTAGACAATATTTTAGACATCCGCAAGTTGGCGGGTTTAAAATAATTTATATTCAAGGAGACATAAATGTCACAACTATTAAATGAAAGATGGTCAGAGACCAAAGAAGCTCTGCTTGAAGGCCTACAAGGTAACCGTCGTGCTTCTATGGCAGTTTGCCTAGAGAACACACGCCGTAGTTTGGCTGAAAGCGCAACAGCAGGTGCAACAAGTGCAGGTAATGTAGCAACACTTAACCGTGTTATTCTACCAGTTATCCGTCGTGTTATGCCTACAGTTATTGCCAACGAGATCATCGGCGTTCAGCCAATGACTGGTCCAGTTGGTCAAATCCATACATTGCGTGTTCGTTACGCAGACTCTGGAGATAATGTAACAGCAGGTGAAGAAGCTCTAAGCCCATTCAAGATTGCTAGTGCATATTCTGGTAACAATGTTGACGCTAACCCAGCGGCTAACACAACATCACAACTAGAAGGTCAACCAGGCAAGCGCATGAGCATTCAAATCTTGAAAACACCAGTCGAAGCAAAGAGCCGCAAGCTATCTGCTCGTTGGACATTCGAGGCTGCTCAAGACGCACAAGCACAACAAGGTATCGATATCGAAGCAGAAATCATGGCCGCTTTAGCTCAAGAAATTACAGCTGAAATCGACCAAGAAATTCTAGCAAGTCTTCGTGGCCTAGCTAATATTGAAGAAACTTATGACCAATCTTTAGTATCTGGTACAGCAACATTCGTTGGTGATGAACACGCCGCTTTGGCAATTCAAATCAACCGTGTTTCTAACTTGATCGCTCAAAGAACACGTCGTGGCGCAGGTAACTGGGCTGTTGTTTCTAACCAAGCATTGACAATTCTACAATCTGCTACTACAAGCGCATTTGC
>Ga0007816_1000036_pt1 | contig 40378 bp, 71 predicted proteins | sample CryBogCBE27Jul09_FD_71213 | JGI IMG/M metagenome (GOLD analysis project Ga0007816, IMG submission 71213) | Freshwater microbial communities from Crystal Bog, Wisconsin, USA - CBE27Jul09 | ecosystem: Environmental > Aquatic > Freshwater > Lake | place: Crystal Bog, Wisconsin, USA | collected...
GATTCTATAAGTGGGATATTCAACAAAATATCAAAAATAAACTATATACACCAAATACAAAACATGATGTATTTATTATTTGGTAAGCACTTTGAGATATACCTGTAATTTGGCATCGTTGTTGATTTGTAGTAAGTAAATTTGCAAACATGAGCAGACCAGTACTAAAATATAAGATTGATAATCTTGCGCAGATACAACTCCAAAACTACGGCAACGTGGTGTATAAGCTAATGTATGGAAGGGCGTATGTAATTGTCAAAGGAAAGGATTTATATGGCAGCCTTCGGCAAATTCAAAAGTCGCTCAATCAATACGCCAAAGGGTCTGCCGGGCAGCACTCAAAGAAAAGTTTATATTGGAAATTCTTTGGCTATATAACCAGCCATCCCGGTAGTCACTTTAAAGTTGAGGTACTACTGCACAGCAATAACCCATACCGCCTACTTAAAGCGGAGCAGCATTACATCAAAAAAGGCAAAAAAGATAAAAATTGCCAAAATGTCCGAACAGGCGCATACATCCCGAAATGGAACTCCGATGAGGGTGCATATAATTGGATTGCAAAGAACGCAGTACTCAATTACAATCGTTACATTGATAAACCATACATACAATAATGGACAAGCCAAGTAGCGCACAAATCAAGAATGGCAAACACATTAAAACCTTTGATGACGAGGCAGGCAATAAACTGATAGTGGTCGAGGATGCTAAGCGCATAACTATTAGCATTAAGCTAAAGTCCGAAAACAAGCGTAGGTTAATTGGGTACATTACCATCAGCACCCGAACGCTGCACTTAAAGCGGAAATGGGACAAGCACAGATACCGGGCAATAAACGGGTATGGATTTAATTACAAAATCATCAGCGAGGGATTGAGATTTGACACAATTTCATTAATAGATGAATATTGCCGCTGGAAGTTCCCTAAGACATTAATTATGGATAATCCGCAATTCCTTTTCTTTAAGCAGCAAGGGTTTGAGTTGCAAACATTCCTGAGCTTTGAGCAACTGCAACCCTATAAAGTAGTTACCATAATATGATTGATGTTCCCAAAAAAAGGGGGAGAAAGAAGAAGCCACCGCGAAAAGTGGATGAGTTTATTCTGTCACCCGGCACGTTGCCGCCCAAAATAGATGGCACGGAAGAAAGCGTTCGGGTTAGGTTTTTTATTGAAAATGATGTTTACCACTACGGCTACTATGACTATTCCTTGCGGTCTTATGTGGCTTTTTTCGGTAAAAAAAATAGAGTTGGCAGGCGAAAAATATCAGAAACGGAATTTAAAGGATGGATTCAAATATGAGTAACACGATACAGAAAAAATACAAAATAATGAACTTACAAACAGGAAAATCGGCTAAATACACCAGCCATTTAGACGCTACCGAATATATGATGCGGGAGCAGGGCGAATACGATATGTCAATAGTATATGAGGTAATAGATAGCACAGAAAGAAATTACGATGTATCTATAATAATGCCTATATGGGGTAAGCCGCGCAAAACAAAGAGGGCAATAGAGTCCGTGTGCGCCCAAAATAGGAATGGCTGGCAGTTAATATGTGTTGGGGATGGCTGCCCATTATGGGAAAGTGAGCTTGAATCATCTTGGCTGCGTGAATTGCAGGCAGAGGCTTATATGAACGATAATGAAATAATCACGGTAAACAGGCTGCACGAAGGGGGGTATGGGTATGCTGCCCGAAACTACGGCATTAGCATAGCCACCGGGAATTGGATAATGTACCTTGATAATGATGATGTGATAAAGCATAACCATATATCGGAAAGAATGATAGCCACCGAAAAAAACCATAATATTGATATGTTCTACTTTAATACATGGATAGAGCCTAAAAGATGGCACAGGGAGGCTGAATTGCAATATGGCAGCATAGGACATAGTGAGGTAATGTTTCGGGCTGAATTTCTGAAAAAAATGCCACCTGCTAATTCACAATATGGCCACGATTGGGTATTAATTGAGGCAGCCATAAATGCGGGGGCAAATACCTGTAAAATTAGCGGTGAATACACCTACATAGTTAAGTCATTACCTGATAGCCAAGAACAAGGATTTGAATAATGCAAACACTCAACACTTCATTTGAACTACTACAGGCCATGCGCCTGCACGAAAGTATGTTAAGCATTTACAATAGCTTGACAGAGAGCGACAAGAACTTTGGCAGAACTTTGGGATGCGATAAGAAAAACTCAAATTATTAACGGTGAAAAAATAAAAAATGTTTAGTTTTGGCGCAAACTAATAACACATGGAATCTAATTCAAAATCAGCTGTCTCTTGGATAATTATCGCAATTTTTTTAATTATTTGCGTAATTTCTTCTGTGTATGTTTACAGATTAGATGAAAAACCAAAGGATAAAACTGATTTGTTAATTACCGCCTGTCAAAAAAAAATAGATGCAGCAAGGGCAGATAGCGCAGCAAGGGGTAAAAAAATATTGCTACTCACCGATTCAATTAACTCACTACAGGCTCAAATTGACGCAAATAACCAAATTATTGAAAAAGACAAAATAAAATACTATGTTAAGATTAAGCACATTAATACTCTGTCTGATGACAGCCTCGCTAAGTTTTTCACAGGACGTTTTAAATAACAAAGATTCGCTGGTATGCCTGCCGTCCCACACATTAAGGGGTGCGGCACAGAGGATTATTGAGGCCGATGAAATGGAGTATGAATTATTTTTGTATCAAAAGAACAACAAGCTGCTTAACCAAATCATCAATCAAAAGGATTCGCTGTTGTATGAGTGCAATTCAATTAATAGGGATTGCCAAAACAACTGCAATGCATACATGGCCGAATGCAATAAATACAAGTCCGATTTTACGGTGCTAAAAAATAAATACAACAATTTTAAAATCAAAGATGGCTTCAAAATGGGGATATGCGCTACTATCATAGTGGGGCTTACTTATGCCCTAATCACTAAAAAATAATGAACCTTTTTACATTTGACAAATATTGGGAACTTGATTGGAATCACATAGAAGGTAGCCTTTACGGATGCAACTATTTTGGATTCTATATTGTTGCGGACAAAACAAAAGTATCAAACCCTAAGTTTACAATTTACACAACAAAATCACTGGAAAAATCCCTGCACCGGGAAATTGATTCCGATTGGCTAATTATATATATGAAAAAAATAAAGAGCAATGAATCGTAAAAAAAGAATATTATGGCTATCAGATAGCCCAACCACTTGCTCTGGCTTTGGGGTTGTAGCTAAAAACCTGCTGGATAACATCTGCCTGCAAATGGGCGAACGTATTGAGATTGATGTAATTGCCATATCGGTGGCGCTTGAAAGGCCAATTAAATACAACCAACAAATAACCATATACGATGGAAGGGTTGACGGCGACACCTATGATAATTTTTGCCGCTCCTTTTTCCTAAACATATTAAGACACTCACCCCATCCGTATGATGCAATATTCATTTTGCAGGACTTTGCCGTAGTTGGCAGCATGATTCCCATACTAAAAGACATAAAAGCTGATTTCCTGAAGCAAAACAAAAAGAGCTTTAAGTCAATGTGGTATGCGCCTATAGATGGGTATATGCACAAGGATTTGATTAAGGGGATAGAGTTCTTTGACCATATTGCCACATATACAGAATATGGCAAGGACATAATTACCGCCGCCAACCCCAAACTGACGGCCAAAATAAAGGTCATACCACATGGCTGTAATACTCTTGAGTTTTATCCACTGAGCGATTCTGAAAAGCAAGCAAATAGAAGTATTGTTTTTGAAAATAACAAAGACAAGGTAATATTCGTAAACGTCAACAGAAACCAGCCACGAAAAGGCATAGTTGATACCATATTGGCATTTGAGGAGGCCGTAAGGGAGTGGGATGGCAAAATGCACAACAACAGAGAGCCATTCTTGTATCTACACATGATGCGCAATGACCCTATGGGGTACAACTTAGACCATGTGTTCGCCCAAACGAGCCTTGTAGAAGGAAAGGACTATATGATTGCGCCTGAAAGGTATTTTACATCGGAAAATTGGGGCGTAAGCACGGATATGCTTAATAGAATATATAATTCATGCGATGCGCTAATTACCACAACGCTTGGTGAAGGGTGGGGGCTTTCCACTACAGAGGCGATGGCAGCGAGATTGCCCGTAATTTGCCCATATCACACTTCATTAAAGTATATATCGGGAGCAGGCAAAAGAGCAAAAATTCTAATGAATTTATACCCAAGTTGTAGCCCAAACGATAATATAATCAGGGAGCAGGTTGAAATATCGGAAACGGCATCTGTAATGCAGGATTTATCATGGGCATTAAATAACCGCGATAAAAAGATAATGGATATGATTGACGAGGCCGAAAAGTTTGTAAAAGGCTTAAAATGGAGCAGTATAGCCAGCCATTTCGTAGATTGGGTTAATTTCTAATATAAAGCACCTAATTTTGAGAATGAGGAAAAATAAAGAAGCCATTTTGTTGCTAATACTATTTTATATAATTCAGCCATCAATTATTTTTCTTCAACTTGTAATATTTGCGATTATTTGCTTTATTTTGTGTGCATTTGCGTGGTACGGTATTTCAGAAAAATGCGCCTTTTTATTTCAAAACTTAAAATATAACTTTTAACTAAAAACACAACAAAATGGAAGAACAAAGCAGCAATGTAATACCCTTTGGAGGGGCTGTAGCAACAACAGATGACAGCATAAACTCGGCTTTTAAATTTGACGTAGGAAACCTTGTGGCTGGTATATATGTAGCCGGTAAAGTCGTTAATCTACCCGAAGCAACAACTAACGACAAGTTGTTCTATTCGGTAAAGATTAATGACGCAGACGAGCGCATAAACGGGAAGTATATGCTTATGCACGAAAGCGAGCTTGATTTAGGTACGACACCCCAATACATAACCAACCACGAATATGCAATTTCACCCCTTCCCGAAGATAAGGATGCACTCAAAAATCGGAAACGTACCTATGGTGAACTATGTGTGGGGTTGAGCTATGATAACTCAGTGGCTATAGATAGCATCGCATCTGTTTTTGCAATAAAGCGTATGTTCGCACAACTGATAGACGAGGTGCAATTCGTTTTGCGCACTAACGAAAAAGAGATAGTAATTGCATCGCAAACACCTACACAGGAACTTGGGGCTAATGTGGCTGTGGTTGATTCACTCCGCGAATCCATAAATGATATAGTTGCACTAAAGTGCAGGACGGTGAACGGTGCAATCGGAAATAACGATAAATGTTAAGATTTTGATATGTTCAGTATTTTGCGGCCGCCATTCTTGGCGGCCTTTTTTTGGCACGGTTGTTGCAGTACATCTTCCAAATCAAAAAATATGCAAATAGCCATCAGCAAACAGAATCTGAAAGTACTAATTGAGGTACTTGAACACAGGCAAGGCAAAAACGAGGACATTTCCGATATTATTGAAATTCACCTTTTGTCTGAATCAGACGAGCAATTAAAGGCCGATAAAGTGAAATTTTGGGCGCGGTCAAAATACGCGGAATGTAGGCAGCATTTTTTGGGAACTAATTAATTAACGCAAATAAAAAATAAAATCAAATGAGAGTTTTAAAAATCAACGCAGAAGAGCGCAAAATTGAGGCCGTAGAAATCAGGCCGGGAAATTTACAGGACATCTATGATGTAATCGGTAACGGTTGCTCCGTATTTGAATGTCCTTTCTGCTTCGACAATGGCGATACCCTATATGTGGATGAAGAGGGATTATCGCATGAAATAAAGGGCGGCTATGCGTTTCCCGGTTGGTCTTACCCGATGGTTGGAAACGGAATCATAATCGGCACAGACCACGCCAACGAGGGCGAAAGCACGGATGCGCTTTCACTCATTGAAGAAATAGAAGCTCAAATCATTTGGGTAGATAAGGAACAATGGGTAAAATAATAGCAAAAAAATAAAAATGGAAGAGCCGCTATAAAATAGCGGTTTTTTTATTATAACCAATATTAGTACCTTTATAGCTTATAATATAACACATGAATCCTGAAAAAAATACAAGGCGAAAAAAGGAAAAAAAAACTCATACAAATAATGATGGAATGACCGATAGTACTATAATCCCGAAAGATAGTATCCCAGAAGCGCAAACCACAATCCCCGAAATTTATAGCAGAATTGAGGAGCTGGAGGCGCATTGGGATGATTTAAACAAAAGACAGAGTTGGCAGGAGCAGATACATAGAAATGTGCTTGAAAATGGTAATATTACTCACTATTATAACATAATACCAACTGTAGTCATATCCACGATTACCGGGTTTATAATCGCAACCATCATTTTAAAATCAAGAGATTATGGAACAATTGCTCGCAAAATTGGATAACTTACAGGAAGATGCCAGCCGAATACATTACAGGCTATTATTTTCTGAAACATTGCACAGGAATGTTGGGTATGATGCCGACATTTATCACTATGATAGAATAGCGCCACAAGTAATTCTGTATTCCGCATTGGGCGCATTAGTGGCAGTTTTTATTTTCAAAAAAAATAAATAATTATATGAAAACTAATTTACCAAATCCCGACAAAAACGTAGGCGGCTACTTAGTTGGAGAAAACAAAGGAAAAACGGTTGTTCACAATAAAGGGTCGAAGGGTGGCTACTTGATTGGAGAGCGTCATAGCAATGGTGGAATAAAGGGCTACAATAAGGCCACAAACGAGCCGATAGAGGTAGAAGGAGGCGAGGTAGTAATTACGCGACCAGCGGTTTCCGATAGTAAAAAGAGAATGTTTGAGGGCAAGATGATGACAAACCGAGAAATCTTGTCCAAGATAAATTCAGATGCCGGAGGTGTTGCTTTTGCTAATGGGGGAGAGATGCCAGTGCATATTCGCACTAAAGGGTCAAGCTACAAGTATGGCGGCAAGACGATGAAGGACTACGAAATAGTGGAATCGTGCGGATGCAAGCATAAAATGGAAGATGGGGGTCAATTCACGGGTGGACTATCGCGCGGCATGAACATACAAGATGTAGCAGACCAGCACGGGGTTTCTGAGGCAGAAATAAAGCAGCAGCTCGTTATGGGCATAAAACACGAAATGGAGCATACCAGCGACAAAAAGGTAGCTATGCGCATCGCATTAGACCATTTAGTTGAAAACCCAAATTACTACACCAACCTGCAAATGTTCGAGCAGGAAGAAAACTACCCTGACTACGATGCTCACTTTAAAGAGGTATTGATTGTAATGGAAGACGGCGGACAGGTTGAGCAGAAATGGGCATTCTCAACCCCAACTGGAGCAAACTCAAACCTTACCTACCTACAACAAGTACTTATCCGCACAAAGTCCTTTAAAGACTTTTTTGGGGATTGGGAAAGAGCTGCAAAGCTATACCTGAATGACAAGGTAAACTTTGATAAATATTATCAAAATGTATCAAAGGTTTTGGATTTTGATACGCTTGAGCCAAGAATCGTATATCACGGCACTCGCACTAATGAGGAGTTTTTCATTTTCGATGTAAACAAGGCAAAAGGGGTGGGTAGGCCGTATGCCTATTTCGCATACAACGAGGAATATGCGCAAAATTTCACTACACGCTCGCAAAGGGGTGCAGGCAGCAACCCATTTATTTACAAGGTATTCCTCAACATCAGGAAGCCATTTGTAGCGGTTGGGCAACAATTTGACCATAAATTAAAGGGTGCAGATTACTGGCTATCGGCAATAAAAGGCGTATTGACATACGATAGATATAACGACTACCAGCAGCGCGATAACATAAACTTTATGGTGGATTCGCAGATAAAAAAGTATGTAGAAAAAGCATGTCAATCAAACAATAACCCGTTTTGGGTACTCATGGCAGCTGACACCGATAAGGAATTTAAATACTTTCTGATGAGCCACGGGTACGATGGTATTTATTGTTCGGAGGGGCTAACAAGGCAGGGATATGACCCTAATAACGCTTCAGAGTTCACTTATACATACCTAACCTTTGAGGCTAATCAAATTAATCTCGCAGATGGCAGGATTGTGGAATTTGACCCACATAATCAGGATATACGTTATGAAGATGGTGGCAAAACAGAAACAAAACAGGAGGAAATTATGGAAGGAAAACACGAAAGGCTTAGGAGGCAATTAGTTGGCGAAAGTCCTAAAAGCAAAAAAATAACTTTTGAGAATGGCGGCAAATTTACGGAAAATAACGCAAAAAATAGTAATTTTGAAAACAGCAAGCATAGGGAAAGTGTTGCCTATGTAAATGGCCTATTTTCAAGGATGAAAAAATAATTTATGGCAAAAAGCAACAAAAGCGCGGATATAAACATAAATGGCACGGTTTATTCCATTTTCGCAAAGTACACAAATGATTTTGGGCAGCATGAAGATGTGGTAATTAATGGCTTTAATGCGACTACGGGTATGTTGACCATTTACAACAGGGCTACCAAAAAGACGTTCTATATATCCGTAAACGATAGTTACCAAATGGGTCGCCTGCAATTCCAAGAGCCGGGCGCATCTTCAGGTAAAGGCCGTAAATTAAGGTTTAGCGACAAGGACTATACCAAGCTATATGAGTGCGGCGGATGGGATTTATATCGTAAAATGGTAAACGTTAAGGGCGAAGATACCTACCTATATAAGGTTGTAAAGAAAAAAGACACCGCGGTAAACAAAGACGAGTGGAAGAACATATTAGGGCAAATGAGCGTTGACTGCGGGTTTAAGTGGAATAGGACTGATAGCACCTTTGAGCGTTGGAGCAAGTCGCTTTTGGGTGATGATAACAGGCAAAGCCTTTGTGCAATTCTTGAGCGTTATTATGGCAGACCAGCGCAGCCGGCACCCGCTCCACAACCTACGACTATGCCTACATCTACACCTACGCCATCCCAGCCAGCATCACAGCAACAAGGCGAACCGAGTGGTCGTGTAATGTATGATTTGGAAATATATTTTCACTTTGACACTCCGACAGAATTAAATGCTTATAAAAATGGTGAGCTTGTTGAATATAAAAAGGAAGTACTAAAGGAAATTGAGCGTTTAGTTGTAGATGTTGCCGAAAAAAATGGCGCAAACTCAAGGGGCGATTCAGATTTCATAAAAAAATATTTGATAAAAAATTTTACTTTTAGGAATCCGATTAGCAACACTTTTGATACCATTTTTTCCACTCGCCACCCAAATTCTGACCAATATGAATTTGCTTTAACAAATATACTTAGGATAGGCGGCCTTCCTCAGTCAATAATATCGGAGGTTCTCAACGGAGTAAAGGTTAATATAGATGGGGAATCGGAAGGAGAGTTTGTCGGTGGGCTATTAAGCTATTTGCCGTACTATGGAATAATTGGCGCACTTCAGATAGCTACCAATTTCGCATATGACCATTATGCCGCATCATTCAAATATCCTCATGTAACCGATAAATTTAGGGATTTTTTTAATAGTATCGAAGTTGAAATAAACGATTTTGATTACAAGAACAATCCGATAGTTCTGAAAACAACTTTATTTTATAAAGTATTTGATGATGGCAGATACATTTACTTCCTTTCCGAAAAAAACGGCAATGGTGGTTATATGTCAATGTACAGCAATGACTTTATGATTAGCTACAGTACTGTTATGCGTATGCTTAATAAACAAGATGATTTGTTAAGCTATGTAAAAGATGTTGACCCCTTTGGGGAATCTTTAGCAAACGCATCAAGATACTGGAGCCAGATATACCCACTTCTTCCAGACTACCCCACAAAAAAATCAACATCAGCAATATCGGCACAATATACAATTGAGCAGGATATTGAAGACATTGAATTGCTTATGTCACTGGAAACAGACCCTGTAGAATATGCAAAGCTGCAACAGGAACTTGATGACCTTAAACATTTACAATCACTTTCATAAATAAAATATGGCAACACAATCCAAGCAGGAAATAATTGATAGCATTGACAAACTCAAGCAGTCCATTGCAAGGGTAACGGGCGTAGCGGGCAAAGAAGATAGGCTTGCAAAGTTTGAAGAAGCTCTTAAAAAGCAAGAAGATTTGCTTGCTCAAGTCGAAGCAGGCACAACATTACCGCAGCCAACTCAGGGAGCTGATGCAGACGATAACGCAATGCTACAAATACTCGCAACTATGCAGGGCTTGATGAATCAGTCGGGAGGAGGTGCAGATAGCGCAGAAATTCAATCAATGATTGATGCCGCATTTGCGCAAAGGAAAATCAACCTTTCTGATTTGACAGATGAGGTTCTTGAGGAAATAAAGAAAAACCAGCGCGTAATCATGGAATTGCCGGCATACGGCAAGATTATACAGATGGAAAAAGCTGATTCTAAGATTCCGCACATATACGACATACTTGATGATATGTTGGCGGGTAATAACGTATATCTTATCGGCGATGCAGGTTCTGGTAAAACATATGGCGCAGAGCAGGCGGCTAAGATATTGGGGCGAGAGCTATCTGTCATCAACTGCTCTCAATATACTTCTCCTACAGAAATTATAGGCGGTCAAACAATTGAAGGCTATAAGGATGGTAAACTCATTTTGGCGTGGAGGGATGGTAAGGTTTTGTTGCTTGACGAAATGCCAAAACTTGACCCTAATACAGCGGGTCTGTTCAATGATGCCTTTGCAAAAAGCTCCAAAACAAGGGCGGCTTCAAATGCAAAAATAAATAGCGCAAACCCTGATGAGCCACCTATTCAAAGGAATAAGGATTTCGCAGTAATAGCAACAGGTAACGTATATCCTAACACGCGTCCTGACCCTAAATATTTGGGTAATAGCCAGCAAGATTTGTCATTGCTTGACCGCTTCAGCGGCAGCGTTTATTACGTTACCTATGACAAGTACATAGACCAAGTATCTTGCAGATATGAATTTCTTTTTGATATGCTCGTAGGTAACTATTACGAGTATATGGAGGAGAAAAGGAAAGGAAACCCAACGCCACCACCAAGAGGGCTTCGGACGGTACTTGAAGATACCAACCTAAAAAACTACGCATTAACGTCATATCGTACCCTTACTGCGTTTAGGGTTGCCTTTGAGTATATGTTAATTCGTGCGAAAGAAAACGAGGGAAAACCAGCAGAGGAGAGGTTTGATATAAATAAGGGTAAGACAGTTTTAAAAACATGGCAAAGCTACTTGGTTGCGTTTGATGAAACCGCAAAGAGAACAATCATTAATACAACTAAGTTTACCGATGATTACATCAAAGACAAGTGCAACGAAACTTTAGACATGATATTGAAAGATAAACAGGAAGGCTATAAAAATTCGCTTGCTCCCGATGTCAGGTCTGATGCGCAAAAATACTACGATAATTCAGCAGAATGGATTGTTGCGGAACGATACTTGATACCATAAAAATTTTTAAATGCCATTAACAACTCCTTTTTTCATGCACAAAATTGGTAGAAATACTACCACTTTTATGTTTGATAAATTATTTGATTTTTCCGACTTCATTACCGAGGTTGAGCCTATGGTCAACAGTGGCAATGGATTGTTTAATTTGCGGGAATTAAGCCCGGCGGGAGTAGCGGCACAAGCAAGAGCAAATCCTGATTGGTATGGAACAACAGATGCAAGTCAAGTAAACAACAATATTACCAACTATCTTTTTAATGCTGAATTAGCTCAATTTATGGCTGATTTTAGAAATACAGTAGTAAATGCCAACATAGTTGATATAGACCAAAAAAAGAAAATACAATTTACCTCTCGGGAGATAGGTGTTTTTTCTTTTGATTTAGCCTCTTTGGGGCTTATCAGGGTGGTTTCTTATTTCAGCAAGTATTTAAACGATTTTGTTGATAATAACTATGTAAGGTCAAGGCTCGTTAATGGCAAAAGGGAGTTTTACTATATCGGAACAAAAGCAGTTGAAAGGCATCTATTGGATGTTACATCAAAGGGTTTATGGAGTTCTGTTTTGAAAATGATTATTCCCGAAAAAAAAGCATTGATGGTTGAAGATTCGGGAGTTATAAACTATTATTATGAACAGGAGGAAATAGCCGAACATGAGGTTGAGCAAAGACAGGTAACGACCACTGATGGAAAACCCAAATTTGGAACAACTTGGAAGAAATGCTTTATCGAAATACCTAAAATTGAGCAAAAACTACCAAGAATAAATATAATACTAAACAGTTCGTTTAGTTCTCGTGTAAATGGAAGAACGGAAATGTTATGGGCTTCGATGGCGGGAATAGCGATGGCTCAAAAGTTGCAGGATTCAAATGTTGAATTTAGAATATTTGCATCTTATCCGATAGAATATAACAACAACAGAAAGGTATTTACGTTTGTAAAAATAAAGGATGTTGATGAGGCAATTAACCCAAACGCAATTGGACTTTCCGTTTCTGACCCAAGACAATTCAGGTTTTTAGGATTTAAGGGATTTATAACTACTGCTTGGAATGCGGGGTATGGAAATGCAATAAAACAAACTATAGGGAGAGCATTGAGGGCTCTAACTGAAATGGATGAAGTTAAGGAAGCGTTTATAGAAACCCTAATAGCAAGAAACGAAGTGAAGGCAGAAAACGAACAGATAACAAGGGATGCAACCTTTGTGTTTGTGCCATCTCTTTCAAGGGCCGATGCTGAAACCACGTTTAATGATGCCATAGCCCAAATTAAAGCAATAAGTCAAACACCATAACACACAATTATGAAACCAACTAAGAATCAATTATCGGCCATAAAAAGGCTGCACGAAAAGTTTGAAGAAACATGCAGGGAAAACCCAACAAGCGAGCGCGTTTGCAGCTTTATTGTTATGAGTAATCCTAATTGGCAGGAAATGAGTGATGAGAACATTACCGTAGTAGATACAAGCATATTCAGCTACGATGACAATGGCGGGCCGCTAACCATTACACACAACCTCCTTATACAGCCCGATGGCGATGTGACCGATTTAAGGGAGTTTATGACGATGGATGAGCAAGCTGAGTATTTAAGCAAGCTACAAAAACTGAAATTCAATGAATAATATTTTAACGCTTCTGGGCGTAACTGAATCACAATATCCTACATTACCCAAAGACATCATACAAGCATCAAGGCTCATAGATGGTTTTCAGATAATCTATGAGAATATGCCAGAGGGTCAAAAAAAGGATATGTTTGCGACATCAATAGCCGAATCGGTGAAGATTGTCATTAAGAGGCTTGCGGCGGTAGGGATTGGGAATATAGGGCTTATTAAGAAAGAAAACGCTCAATTGCCACAAGCAATGCAGCAGCCAATACCTACATTACAACCAACACAATACACTCCTCCTGCGCCGCAACCAGCGCCAACGCCAAAGAAAAGAGGCAGAAATCCGGGCGTTCCATCAGCGGGGAATGAAAAACTAAAAAAACTTGCAGATAGACTAAGGGATGTAGAATTATAAAACCAATTTCTTATTTTTGTAAAAAAAACCATATATGTCTCAGTCCTTAAAAACTAAATACGAAAAAATAGACCGTTCGCGCCTTTCTGAATCGGCTAAAAATCTGCTTTCTGAAATAAAATCAGAAACTAAAAATTTTACAAACGTTACATCAGAACTGCGCAAGGAGTTCAATGCTTTCTATGAAAAAATAGTGGCGCAAAAGCCGGAAGCGATATTTGGAACTCCCGAACACGCATCTAAAACAGCAAAGATTAAGAAGGCAGGGAAGCCTTCTAAGTCCATAGATAAAGCAATATTCAACAAGTACAAAAATAGCGGCGTAGATATTGAACGCGATGAAACTCGCAGTGCAAAGCCATTTGGCGCAAGGGTCAAGGGTGCAGGTGTGTACAGGAAGCCAACAGCGAAAGACTACAAGAATGATAACGTGTATTACGAATATCGCGCTAATCGTGCGGATGTGCGTAGGAAATTCCCTAAACTCGAAGATGGCGGTCATATAGAATCACATCATGGAGTAATTATGCACGAAATGCACAAAAGCAAAAAATAATAACATGCAAAAGCTATTCACAAAGGCTATAGATGCCCAACTTTTCAAGCAATACCAGCTTGGCTCTGAATTAAGTGCGCAAATGGTTGTTGCTAAGATATTCAACCCGTATGGTCGCGGCACTTGGTATATTATCAACAGCGACCCAAGCGACCCCGATTATCTTTGGTGTATAACCGATTTATTTGAGGTTGAAGTTGGGTCTGTAAGCAGGCAGGATTTGGAGCAACTTAAAGTTCCGCCATTTGGTATGCATCTTGAGCGCGATATGTATTTTGACCCGGTAAATGCGCAGGAATTGTTAAATGGACTGATTCAAGGCAAGCATTATAATCTCGGAGGAGAAATGATAAAAAGAGCAGACGGTTCTTACTCACATAGGGGGCTATGGGATAATATTCGCGCAAATATCGGTTCAGGTAGAAAGCCAACGAAAGAAATGCTCGAACAAGAAAGGAAAATAAAAGCCAGCAGTCACGCTAACGGAGGCAAAACAGCCGAAAGCGTAAAGTGGCATTTTGAAAAGGATGGAAAAAGCGTATCGGGCAGAGCCATAGTAAAAAACCATAATGTAGTTAAGGTTACACTTGACAGTAGCAGTGATGGCGGATTCTACAGAAAGCACCGTGAAGAAATATTAGACCAAATCCACCATGAAATCGAAGGATGAGATATATAGCAAGTGGAAGCACTTGGTAAATATGTCCTATGGGGAGCTTAAAGCGTTCTATGATAGCCCTGAAGGTAAAGAGGCTGGATTAACCCCGCAAGAAGCCAAAGAGCATGGAATACATAGTGGCAGGGAGAGCGCAAGGTGGATTATGAAAATGAAGCAAACGCCCAAAGATGAGTGGACAGATACAATGTGGGAATGGGCTAATAGGCAGATAAGTTTCATCAGCAGAATGTCCGGAAATAGGGGCAAACTTTACGATGACAAAGGAAACAAAACAAGAAAGTATTTATCATTGTTAATATGGGGCAATAACCCCGAAAAACATAGCAAAATGAAGCATCAAATAATGGAAGATGGCGCAGAAATAGAGTTCGATGAATCAATTGAGCCAATGTCCGAACACTTTGAGCAATCTCTTGTCGAAAAGGAAGACGAGGGTTATCGGCACGAACACCTTGAAGTTGAAATGACTTTGGCTAATGTAGAGAGGATAAAGGAATATGCTGAAAAGATAGACGACATCGTCAGGGATGACCAAGAGCTTGAAGCATGGGTTGTTGCTAAGATGGCGCGTGTTGAAATACGCATGGTCGATATTAAGCAAGCTATGAAGTTCGAGAAAAGGCAAATGAAGATGGAAGCAGGCGGGGAACTTATTAAAAGCATGTGCCTGCATATATCAAAGTATGCTCAGGCTATCAAGGATATGATTCACGAGGGTGTTCCTGTTATGGCTTGGATGGATAACAACCTTGCCATTACGTCTGCTTACATAGATGATGTGTTCCATCATTTAGACTATGTTATTAACAAGGAAAAGAAATTTAACAGGGGCGGCAGAGTGAATATAGTGCCCGAAAGTGATAGATATAAAACACTTTTGGGAAGAAAGGCAGATGGGGGAAGTGTTGCCAGAGATTTTGATGCCGAATATGAAAAAGTAAAGAATTTTCAGTCGTTCAAAAATTTTGGAGTCAATGAAAAAACAGGGCGAACATTTGCGTTGGCTTCTGAACGAAATCCCAAATTTGAAGTCATAGCACAATATTTAGTCTATGAACTTGAAAAAAGAGGTTATCAAAATGCTGGTTATTCACAGGCCAAAAGCGGAACAATATATGTTTACAAGGATGGGATAGGTTCTTCAGAATGGGTAAGAATTTCAGACCATATGGGAAGAGGTGGCCTTTGGGCAGCGCAGTACGATATTTCTACTTTGGAGGAGGCAAAAAAAATAATAAGTTCAGTAAAAACCCATAAAGAGGTAGAGGCTGAAGCCGCTAAAGCAAGAAAATCTGCCGCATATGAATTTTCAAAAAGAATTGAAAGATTAAAAAAATTTAAAAAAGAAATACAAGATAGGGGCTTGTTATTTTCGGTTAACAATAGAACTTATGCGAGCCCCTCTGAATTTCAATCAAAACACCCTGATTTTGAATTTGTAAAAGCAACAGCTCTTGACAATTCATTCAGGGGTCAGGCATATAAATACGAATATTTAAAACCGGACTTGAAGGTGGAAATATACGACTATTTACCAGATGACAATTATATCGAATGGTTTTTTTCTCAAACAAACAGCGAGATGCACCATGGCGGTAAACTGATAAAGCTTGAAAAGAAAGTAGCAAAAGAATATATGGGCGAACATGTTGCGCCAAAATACCAAAAGGAGTATGGCAAGCGCTATTCCGCTGAGGAGGCCAAAGAGGTAGGCGCAAAAGTAGCAGGCAAGGTAAAAGCAAATATTTTCAAAAAGTATAAAAAGTAAAAAATAAAACACAATTTATGAGATACACAGAAGTATTATCGCAGTACGGATATACGGAAAGCACAATTAGCCCGGCTATTCGCAAAAACATTGGACTTATCAAAGAAGCTCAAAGGGCTATGAATGATGCCATTGAAGAGGATGACGCTCAATTAGAGGCTGAAATTGCTGGAGACATAGAGGCAATGGATGAAATGCTTTGCCGCTCTATTGAAAAGTACAACTCCAAAAAGGATATGTACAAAGAAAGGGGCGCAAAGATGCAGGAAGGCCGCAAGAAAGCCGGTGGTCAAATATCAACCGAAGAGCCACAGGTACAATCCCAAGAGCCACAAAGCAGCGAAGGTTCGGGAGGGAGTGTTATTGGATGGCTTTTGGGGGTAGCCGTTTTTGGAGTAGCCGCATTTTTTGGTATTAAGGCACTAAAAAAGTAATACATTATGTTTTTTATTGAATACGCACACAAGAGAAAGAAAAACAAAGCAAAGCGCAAAATATCAGCATCTGGATTGGGTTTTATGGTTGGAATGGCAATAGTTATTGATGAGGAGAAAGACGCAAAACTAACTGATGTTATTGCTGGCGGAATAGCAGGAAGCATTTTAGCCCAAACATTTGCTTTTTTATTTAAATGATATAATATGGCATCTGCATATACTACAAGTTTGATTAAAACATTTTTGCAGCAGCACTACAAGGATATAAGAAATGCCATTGTTGATACAGGGCTTTTCTTTCCCGCAGTAGTGGCCCAATTGAGTGTTGAGAGTGATAATGGCACATCGGATTTGGCTACTCAATATAACAACTATGGTGGCATAAAGGGCAACTCAAGCAATGGCGTATTGTATCAAACGAGGGAAGGAAACAATGGAAAGGTTGTAAATGCGTATTTCAGGAGATTTAACAGTTTTGCTGACTTTATGAATTACTACGTTAATGACCTGAAATCGCAAAGGTACATTGATGCTGGTGTATATGATGCGCAAACCCCTGAAGACCAAATAACGGCAATGGTACAAGGTGGTTATAGCACGATGTCGCCATCCGCCTACCTTGCTAATGGAATAAAGGATAGGATTAACGCAACAAGGGATTTAATGCCATTTGGCAAAATATCAAGTGCGGGAGGAAGTGTTTACAAGTTGACGGATATAAATACCCTAACATCCGCTGGTATTCCTGCGGAGGTTTTTGGTGGCACTGCGGCAATTTGTTGCCAAAACTAAATTTATATTTATGCAAAAAAATAATAAGGCATTAAAGCTTTTTTTACTTACCTTTGGTTTAGTCTTGTTCGCAACAGGGGGTTATCTTTTGTATGACTATGAAAGGATAAGGAAAATCAATCAAACAGTAGTAACACCCGAAGAAGCGGACAAAATCGCAGAAAACGCTTTAAAATGATAAACAATGGATGAGCAATTAGGTTTAAATAGTTCTATTTATGGAGTAGAGCAACAAATTGAAGGCGCAAATCCACCTTTTGTAAGCAAACCTGTTTACAAATTTGCCCTTTCCGCACTTGCCGCCATAACCATCGTATTTATCACCGGATATTTTTTTGAAAAAGGAAGTTTAGCAGCTAAAAAATAAATAAATGAAAAGAAACAGCAGGGTTATAAACCCACCTATTCACGAGATAAACTTAGGATTTGCGAACGCTACGGGGGCTTCATATGTCCCCGGTCCGCCAACATCCACCCCACCACCTCCCGTTAGTCCCGTTAGCCCAAGTACTTCAGGTTCGGGTCATGGGGCTACGGCAACAATACCAAGAAGCTCAATACTTACGGGGGGCGTTGTTGCACCTCCAACTCGCGTTCCTGTATCAACCCCACCAAGCACAAGTGTCGCAGGTTCCGGTTCTGGATTACCGGGAAGAAGTACTATAGTTTGCACCATTGGAGTTGCGCCCGTTTCTCATACCCCACCTGTATGTACGACACCACCCCCACCCGTTGCTCCACCCCCACCCCCACCCGTTGCTCCACCCTCAACCTCTCCACCTATCGCCTGTGGTATAAGTATAGGAGGCGGAGGAGCAACGGGAGGCGGCACATGTGTTCCCCCCATTGCTGCAAAACCAACAATAAACCCTATGTGGATTCTTGCGGGCATTGTTGTTGCATTTGGAATTGGTTATATGGTTCTTGGAAAGAAAAATGACAAGTAACGATAACTATAAAAAGGTTTTAACGGTGGTTGTGATAGGCACAAGTTTATACTTGCTTTACAATTTTATTAAAAAGCGCAAAAACGGCAATCGCCAATTAACGCAGCAGCCTATAGCGACCACCACAGAACAAAGCAAAGAGCAGCAACCGAAAATAGAAAGCGCTCAAGATTTGGTTTCATTGGATGGAGAAAAGCAAACAGAGCAAAACCAGGAAACCGTAATTGACAGAATGAAGAAGTTTTTGGTTGATAATGGAAACGATATTGATAATTTAAATAAAAGTTCTGATGTTATGATTATGACTATGGCTTATCATAAAGGCTATCAGGATGCTCCAAATAAATAAACATGGAAAACCCGCAAACAAACGCACCCGAAGCAGCGCAAGTGGCTCAAACCCCGCCACCAGCGCAACCCGCTATGTCAAGCATAGAGCCGCAAATGCCGCAATACGCAGAAGGCGGTTCTACCTCATCTTCAAGCGGGAAATTTGGCGACATAATAAAGTCTGTTAATTGGGTTGAAATAGGATTTATGGTTCTCGCATCAGCAGGACTTTTCTATAATATCTACTACCATAGGCGAAAAATAAAGGAGGAAAAGACCGCATATTATGACCTGCAAAGGCAAATAGACAAACTCAACCAAAGAGCCTCATCTCATGAAATGGATTTGTCTAAGATGGCCAGCATGATGACAACAACTGGCGGTTACTAACCCATCATTCTATATATAAAACGAAAATGCCCCGAGGAATCGGGGCTTTTCTTTTGAACACAACTTATTGAATAACACACATCACAAAGATAGCGAAAATCCAATATAATTTTTTTATACAAATGCCTTACTTTTATTTTTATTTTTCTAACTTTGTAGGCAGCACACTTACTACTTAATACAACTTATGTCTTCAGCAAAAGGGAGCATCACAACATCTAACCTTTTAAACGAATTAGTAAAGACAATAGACACCTTTGGAGAACAAAGAACTATTGAAATACTACAAACAGAAAGGGAAAAGGATGAATCCCAAAAGCACATTTCCTTCGTTATTAATATGGTTTGTGAGCAGTTTGGTATAACGCCCGAACAAGTATCTACTTATCAGTGGCGAGATAAGAAAAACCGAACAAATAAAAGGATATTGGCTATAAAGTTTATCAGCTACTACTCCTATGAATTTTTTAATGAAACAGGTGTAGGTTATCAAGACATAGGCAGGAGGTTAAATCGTAAACATGGGATAGTATTAAAGCACCATCACGATATGCGGATAAATAGGAAGAACAACACCACTGAAAATGAATACAACTTAAATTGTTTTAAGCATTTTGATGTAAAAGTGAAAAAGTATTTAAAAACAATAACACATAAAAAATAACGAAAATGAAAACAGGCTCAACAGAGGATAGGTTTAAGGATTCAGGCGACATCCATGATGCGGAAAACACAGAGATGGAGGAAATGGAGAAAAAGTATTCATCGTCATACACTCCTCCCACATCATCATTTAAGCCATTCACTTCAGAACCAGTGAATGAGAAAAGCTATGCCAAGCCTAATATAAAGATACCCGTTAGTGAGGCAAGTCAATCCATACCCGAACCCACTATAATGCCTCCCCCGCTTACCAAAAAGGAGGATAACAAGCAACCGGGCGCAAAGAAGCCCGAAGAGCCTGTAAATAAAAAGATGAGCGAACTGCCATCGCAGGAAAAGCAGATGGCCGCAAAGCAGGCCGCAGCTATGGCCATAAATATGTATGAGGGCTTACATCAGTTGGGCAACCATGCAGTAAGTATAAACGAGCGAAAGGTTAAGAAGCTCGTCAGGAAGAATATGATTGATACGTCTATTCCCATTCCTGTTGGCAAACGGGTTTTATCTATGACCGAATTTATAAGCGCTTACAACGAAGAGGTATCTGATACTTTTTCGGTAAGCGATAAGTTTAAGGAGGACATAACACCCGTACTCGAAAGAGTATTTGAGAAAAAAGGTATTGGCGCAACAGACGAACAAACCCTTATGTATATGTTTGGTAAGGATATAGTGGTAAAAGGCTTTACGGCGGTTGCATTGATGCGCAGCAGGAAAGAAACGCTCAATCAGCTAATAGAGCTAACTGAAGCATACAGAGGAGCACAGAATGGACGCACAAATGAACCACAAATGCAGCCAACATCGGCAAATGCGACCCCAAACGAGCCAAAGGCGAAGAATAGCCGCCCGGAATACCAGCCTATGCCATCTGCGCCAAAATTCCAAAAAGAGGAAATCATAGAGGCGGAAACCATAACAAACGAAAAGGTATTTGAGGAATTTGATTTTATACCCGAAGCAAAAGATGAGGTAATTGAAATAGGCGATAACGCAAAGAAAAAAAGAGGAAGGCCGCGTAAAAATTCATAAAAGATAAAGTAATGGGAAGAGAGTGTAAGGTTCTTGCTGCCGCAGGTATTAAAGGGTGTGGTAAAACAGTTACTACTATTGAAATGCTTGACGAAATAGTTAGAGGCAATCCATATACAGGTGCTGCACCAAGGAAGGCGCTTATACTTGATGCAAATGATGAGTTTGGCGACTTTTGGTTTCATGGTAATCCGCATAGGAAGATAAGGGCAATTGCGATAAAGGACTTAGAGCGATTTACAGCAAGTAATGTGTGTGAGATAAGGAGGGTAAGGCCATTCTTTGACAATGGCAAAAAAATGACGCTCAATGATTTGGCGGATACGCTCGAACATATACTTGATGTGTACAGGTGTGGAGCTTTGCTTGTAGAAGACCCAACCAAATATATAACCGACAACATATCGGGCGACCTTATTGGTGCGCTTGCAACGGTTCGACATCTTTCCATTGACCTATTCATGCACTTTCAGTCGGTGGGTAAAATTGCGCAACCAAAGTTGTTTGGTAATACGTCTTACGTTAGGCTGCACAAAACAAATGATAGCGTAAATAGGCACGACAATAAGTTTCAAGACAAGACGGAGCTTTTTACAATCGCTGAGAATATTGTAAACCACAAATATTTTGAGGAGGATAATAAGCGATTCTATGTGTTTATTGACAACGATGAATCGAAGATATATCCGGGCAAAGACGTGTTTACGGGCAAAGACGTTGATAGGGCTATAAGTCAGTATATTTCAGAAAAAAGAAGCCAACTAATTAAACCCTACCTCAACATGATTGATTTGGAAACTGGCGAAAAGAGGTATAGCAATGAAACACAGCTTGTCAGAATGATAGCTGCTAAATTGCGGAAAACGTATTTTTAGTGAAAGTCGCTTGGTGTAATGGCAGCACAACAGATTTTGGTTCTGTTTGTATTGGTTCAAGTCCAATAGCGACTACATAAAAACAATAGGAATAAGCAAAGGGGTATCGGCAATTAGAAAGCAGTAAAACGCAAGCGGACAAAGTTGGTTTGCACAAATGGTTTAACTTATTGCTCAAAAAGAGCTAATTTTGAATTGCTGTCGCTAAGCAATCAAGAGGTCTTTAAAATAACGACTTACCATCGTTATCAAAGACAAGCCGGGGAAACCCGGCTTTTTTATTTTAAATGTGACTAACAAAAAAAGTATAATAATGACAACATTAATGTTAGTGTAAATTTGTAAAAAAAATATTTGTATCAAAAACATCAATAAATTTGTATTCGTAAGCCACCCGTGTGGCAATTGTAAAACGTAAAAAAAATACATTATGAAACTTAACAAGGAAAATCTGTTCCACATTGGCATGACATTGGTTTTAGTAGTAGGCGGTGTACTTATCGCTAACAACTTCGTTCAACCTATGATTAACGCCCGTAAGGTATCAGCACCTGCGACTGTGTAAAAGAAACAAATTGTAAACCAAAAAAACCGAAACAAATATGAACTTCGTTCAATCTTATCTTCAAAAAACTCGTAATGAGAATAACAGCCGCCAAATGAACTTTGCTGGCGATGCTCGTTATAACAATTTCGTGGGCAATCAGTTTACAGGTGCGCGTATGCCAATGCTGAACGCTACGGGTGCAGCTACAGCCACCCCTTCTCCCGCTACTACTCCTTCACATCCTTATGTGATTGTTGTAAGCAACTCAAGCGCAACTGCTGTTGCTAACTTTAGCTTATTTAACGCTAATACTTCCCTGTATAGCGCCGGATTTACCGGCAATAATGGTAACTATATATCTGGTTCTATAACCGTATCTTCCGGCCTTAGCGGGGTTACTTATCAGACACTGGTGTCTCAGTCACAAACTCAGCCGTTCACTATCGGTAGCACTGCTATCACAGCCGTAGTAAACAACGCTCAAATACAGCAAAACATCACCGTTACGACTACTGATGCAAGCGGTCTCACTCAGGGTGTGCCTATCATCTTCCTGAAAGACCCTTATCAGAATCAGACTGATATTCTCGTAAACAATACAGCTTATCGCATAGATGGTACTACTGCCATGACTATCGCAAACATCCTCGGTAACGCGGTGTTTAACCTGTATCTGTACCCGGCGCAGAACATCAACCCTGCTTCTCAGCTCATGGGCGCACCAACAACTCAGCAATTTGCAAATCCGGGTCTTATCCGCGTGCTGCCAACTGCTACAGGTGCTATGTAATAGTAATAGCTTTCAACCATAAAAAGGGTGGGTTTAACGCCCACCCTTTTTTTTAAAAAAACTCTTTTTTATGCAAGTATATTACTACATAGCTGATTCAAATCCAGATGCGGCTATAAACTTATTGACATCAAAATACGGGTACGTTATACAAGATGACTATACCGTTGATGAATTAGCATACGCCTTGCAAGACGTAATCAATACCGATGGAGAAGTAGGCCTTACCGATGTAATGTCCCTTCATCCTGACAAAATGATTATCCTTGAGCTTTATGCGCCACAGGCGACAAGTTCAACCAATCAAACAGCCTCTACAATCCCTATGCCATCAGTGCCAAGCCTGAAGATGTATCAATCTTACGATAGGCATTATGGCAGACAAAACTTTTTTGACAACCCGGTAAACGTAATGGTACTCGCTGCATTAGGTGTTGCCATTTATGCTTTGGCTAAAAAATAATTAAGATGCAAACCACAAAAGTAAAGGAAGCGGATTTGAATAAATATACCTATGATATGATACATCATGCGGTATATAGCTACCCAAACGAGGTGGCGGGTGTGCTTCATATAAATGGTGTTGATGTGCCACAGAATGCAAGTTATAAAACGCTTCATGCTATGACACTCAAGGCTATTGCGAGCAGCACTGCATTTAGGAATGATTTCAAAGGGTTGCTCCACGCCATAGCGATGGACAATCAATACCACGATTACAAGACGGCGAGCAACTTTTCAAACGATGATGGCTCTACGTCAAATATAGGCTCAAGCGAAAATACAACAGACCAATCTTATTTTCAGCAGGTATTTAACCCCAAAACACTTGATGCGCTTTTGACATCAGGTCTTACTATTGTATCTGCCGAAATAAATAAGGGTGGAAACTCTACGATACAAGACAAGGTGAACACTATGCCGAACACTGCACCAACCCCTCCGCCTCCGGCTAAAACGAGCAGCAAGGGCGTTATAATAGGAGTTATAGCAATTGTGGCAATTACCGCTGGTGTTATTGTTTATCGTAAAATGAAAAAGAAATGACCGATAACAAGGTAATTATTTTCGTATCGGGGTTGATGTTAGCTTTCGGTGTTGTATATTTAGTTAAACACAAGAAACAAGCGGCCAAAAGCACCGTAAAAGCAAGCGACCTGAAAGCCGGTAATATATATGCTTCGGGCAATCAATTTACGCAAGGCAATCAGTTTACGCAAGGCAATCAGTTCACTGAAGGCAATAACTTTGTTCAAGGTAATAACTTTACACAAGGATAGGAAAAAATGGATGCACAAGGGATATTAGAAAAGGTTAAAGGTGTTAAGAGTATCGAAAAAGACAACTACCTTCTTGATAAAAGCAAGGGTACGCTTACATCTGTTTTAATTGGGGGGGGGCTTGGTTTCTTTTTGGCAAAAAACTATAAACAAAATCCGCTTATGGGGGCTATAATAGGCGCTACATTAGCGGGTTTGGTAACAAATATTTTGGTGAACAAATAAATTTTTTACTAACTCAAAACAATCGAAAAATGAAAAAAATGAAAATGCACCACATGCTTATGTTGGTTGCCGTTGTTGGTGGCGGGTACTTGGTTTATCGCTACTACAAGTCACAGAAAGTTGCTCTGCCATCTGCATCAGGCGCTAAAGTTGCTCTGCCATCTGTATCAGGCGCTAAATCTCAGTTTACTGGCGCAGAATTGCCACGAACTTACTAATTGACTATGGCTGCATCTTCGGGTGTAGCCGTAGTTATTTGCGCCTATGTTGAAGAAGAAAAAGGAAATATCGGTAATTGATTTCGATAAAGTAGATAACACTAAAGTGGGTGCTACCATTGGAGTTATAGCGGGAATCATTATTGGTATGAAAAAGAACTATGACTTCAAAAAAACAGCTATTGTGGCAGTTGCACTGGGAATAGGGGGCGCTTACATAGCAATCAATTTAAACAAAACATTAAGTACTTCTGACGATGAAGAATAAACAAGTTATATTAGGCGTAGGGTTAGCTTTGGTCATAACCATAGGTGCGTACATGTACGTTCAGAAAAAAGGATTCGGTAACATGATATCTGCGGGTGTCTAAAATTTATTTTTATGAAAAGCAATTGGGGTAACAATCAAAAAATGCCTATTCCAGCGTTTATGAATGCGCACGGACATAATAGGCAAGTTCATCTCGGTCATCATTCCGCAGATGGGCAAAACAGCTCAAACAATGCCATGCTTTGTAAGAGGTATATGCAGCAGTATAATCATTGGCTTTCCGTATGGAATGGCCTTGCCGATAAGTCAACATCTAACCCTGATGCCGTAAACGCTCATACTCAGTTGGTGATTGCAGCTAACTATTTGGCTCAAAATCATTGTGCTTACGTGAAAGTTCCACAGTTCTCACAGGCAAAGATGGCATTTACTGGAATAGACCCAACAACAACCTCCAATTTTAATGCTAAAATAGCGTGGGATGATTCAATATTTGTTGGCGGATATTCTAACGTAAATGCGTTTGGCGATGTTGCCACACCTGCTTTCTACGTCAATACCGGGTGTAATTGCGGAGACCCAAGTAACTGCAAATGCAAAAATGGGTCAAGTTTGCCTGCCGCAAATGCGCCAACTACCCCCGCGATAATTGAAGCGCCAAAAAGGAAAAATTTTTTTCAGTGGCTACTTGATGGCATGAAATAATATAAAGATATGAACAAACCAAACGCAGCACAAAAGGCATTGCTTATAACGGGAGTTATCGGGCTTACAGCCGCATATATGATTCTGAAGGGAAAATCGGCTAAAACGGCCTCTACATCGTCTTCGGGTGATAAATCGCAATTTACGGGCGGATATGCCACTTACAACTATGCAGACGGGCAAGGCGACTCTGATATATGCAGTAAGCTGATGACGGCTTTGCATTTTGTTCAGAGTATGCTTAATAGCAACAATTTGACCGCAGCGCAGATGACGGCACTCAAGAATCAGGAAATGGAATTACTTGCTCAAATGCAAAGGTTGGGCTGTTATTACAAAAAATAAAGTAATTTTGTAAATATGACCAAAAACCAAGAGTGGAAGCAAAGCGGCTCTAAGTTATCGTTCAAAGAATGGCTAAGGAACGACCTCAACAAAGACGTTAATTCGGTTGTTGAGAATTTGCATTTTAGCGGATATATGAACGCAGATGGTAACGGTAGCAATATACCCGCATCGTGTAACTATAAGCCCACAATTACGGGGAATACTGTATTGGGGGTAAATAAGTACATAGTGTATGGTCTTGCGGGCGCAATTATATTAACTATTGGTCTTGCGGTATGGCATAAAAGCAAAAAATAATTATGAAAGCAGGAAATGTAATTTTAGTAGGTCTTGGTGTGTGGGCGGTGTATGAGATTTACAAAACACGCTCGGTAAGTGGCGCACTCAAGGACATGAAAAGCGAAATTGTTGCTTTGCGCGACAAAGTTACGGGCATGAAATCAGACATGGACAAGTCCACAATGCCAGCAACTAAAACGCCCTCTTCATCAGCAAGTTTTGGATTTGTAGGGCAGCCAGCCTTCACTCAGGTTATAACACCTGCTTGTGAGGGGCAGCTTCAAAACTTTTCAAACACCGACTACTATAGTGTATTCCGTAAGAAGCCAACAGCTTTTAACGGATTCAATGGTTGGAGGTAAAAAATAAACCTATGCAGCGTAACATACGAACTAATTATCAACAATTTACCATTTTGGTGAAGGTTAGTACTACATCAAAAAGGGATTTGCGGGTAATACTAAAGGACACTGATTATATAAATACCGAATACACTAACCGAATAATTACGGTTAATGGTTTGGCTACTTTCTTTATTCAAGTGCCTTTGTGTAACAAGAACGCAGTTCTAATGATTTATGACGAAAGCATAGGCAATATACCATCAAAAAGCGATACAACCTTTAAGCTCGTTGACTGCTACATGATTCCGCTCGAAAAGCGATATGATGTTATTGATTACAGAGAAACCGCGCTTGCCTCTTTCATAGATTTCGCACAAAGGTTTTCAATCAATGCGGGTTTCTTGGCTACTGGAAAGTATCGCTCAGACGATAGGCGTTATAACATTGAGTACTTGGCTGACATACTTAGCGATGAACCGCCTTTTTTGCCTCTTAACACTTGCGCCCGAATAGCAAAGGACAATGGCATTATTCAAGTATCGCAAAAGAAATTTGAAACAATGACCGTACCTATGCGTATGGTTATTTTGTGCCATGAATATTCTCATTTCTTTGTGAATAAAAACATAGAGGATGAAACCGAAGCTGATTTGAATGGTCTAACCATATATCTTGGTCTTGGCTACCCGCGCATAGATGCTAAGAACGCATTTATTGATGCGTTTATGGGTGCGGCAAATGAGATGAATATGGATAGGATGAAAGTGATACAGGACTTTATTGACCACTATGACGAAAGCAAAATTTTAATAGTTAAGTAATGACTACGAAAGGAAAACAAACGGTATTTTATATCATACTTTTTTCTGCTCTTGGGGTGGGTGGTTACTTTGTGTATCAGAGTTTGAGTAAGAAAGACAACGGCGGCAGTTTGTCTGATATGGCATTATATATCGTGCAGCATACAAACGAGGAATACTCTTTCCTGATTACGTTAGACCCCGCATATATAAGCGCATGGTATAATGCTTTGAACAGAAACAAGAACTATTTTACACTGAATAACAAGTACTTTGATTCCTCTACAGGTAAGGAGATTTCAAAGCCAACAAACTAAACGTAAAAATATGGCTAAAAGTAATTTTTCTGAATTTTGGGATGGTTTGCCTCCTTGGGCTAAAGGTCTGAGTGTTGTTGCTACGGTTGGTTTGGGTGTATGGGCAACCATCCGCATTTATTCTGATATAAAAAACAAGAACAAAACCAATGCAGCAAAAAAAGACACCAATTTTGCCGCAACAGACTTACAGGTGCTGCATAATAATGGCATAGACCCCACTTATGTTCAAAGTGCTTACGTTGGTATGGCTGATGGTATCAATCAGGCTCTTAGCGGATGTGGCAATGACACCGAAGCAGTAAAGCAGATATTTGGAAAGCTCAATAACACGGCGGACATGGATAGCCTCGTTAATGCTTATGCTATAAGGACTTTATCGCCATGCGCATTAAATCCATTTGACTTTCAGTCAGGTACGCTCAACTGGATAACAAGTTCTATCGGAATGTCAAATCCTTATATGGGTTCACTTCCTCAAACAATAAGGGATGCCTATGGCCCAGATAAGAAAACAATAGCAGAAATAAACTCAATACTTAGTAGCAAAGGCATAAACTACCAATTTTAATGAAATTCATGCAAGAACACAAAAAGGCGGTTATTTTCTTTTCTGTAGCTATCGGTTTATATGTTGGCTATAGAGTAATTAAAGCAAAGAAAGAAGGCAGATTGTCATCTATTACAAGTGGTATGTTTTCGGGTACAAACGCTTACAAACACTAAATAAAATGGAAAAAAGGACTAAAATAATCATTGCGGTAAGTACTATGGCTTTAATAACTACAACCGTTGTTATATATGCCCGCAGCAGGGCTAAAGTCCCCATTTATGGTGGCGGAGGTGTGGTGGCATCGGAAAATAATCCCGGAACATCATTGAGTGCTACTCAGGCCGGGGCAATAAAAAGGAATATATCGCAGGCAAATGCACAGCAAGCCCCTTCGGTAGTGCCTTGGAGGGCTTTTGGAATGAGTGTTGGTCAGGGTTAAAAAAGGTATATGTATAACGTAGATACGAAGAAAAATAACGGTTGGGCAAATAGTGATGGAAGTGGGTGCGTAGGCGATTCGAGCCTGCCATCCATAAACGGCATTTACTATGTTCTTGGTGCGGGTTTGTTCGTTGTTATGGGGGTAGGTCTTTACTTGATTTTGAGAAAAAAATAAATAAGATGAAAAGGAATAGAAAATATCCCGTAAATGGGAACATTTTATCGGCGGCATATTTAAATCAAGAAGGCCCTACGCCCGATGGTAGTACATTTGACCCATATTCGGCTTCAGGTATAGGTTCAAGTTCTGATACACCATTTAGATTTGACCTTAATCCCGGTGGCGACAATAGTGGTCAGCCTATAGGTGTTTATGCCGACAATACAGCAAGCAACCCACAGGATTCATTTACCAAATTTGAGCAGAATTTGGGATTATACTCAGCGCCTGCGACATCAACAGATACGGCTATATTTCAAGGAGAATGTGCTGCAAATGCACAATATAATCAAGACATTCAATCGGGGGTTTGTCAAAGCCAAGCTCAATTCAATTGGAATCAGGCAATAAATAGCCTTCTTGGTATAGCCCCCAAGGTTGTTGCTGCGGCTACAGGGGGTAAAAGGGGTGGCGCTGCTGGAGGTGGAACTCCCCCCACTGGAGGTGGAACTCCCCCCGCTGGCTGTGGAGCGAAAAAAGACCTATTGCAGGGTAAAACACAAACATCAAAAACAAATCTTATGACCGTTGGTATCATAGGGTTTGCGGCTATATTGACCGCTGGCATAGTAATGGCGATAATCTTAAAAAAGAAGAAGTAATATGAATAAGAAATTTATATACTTTTTTGCTGGTTTTGGTGTGGCGAGCTTGATAATTGTCGCTTACAATAAGATTTCTAAGGATTCCAGTAAAACCTCAAAATAATAAGCGATGGATGCGAATGAACTTTTGCAGCAAGAGCCTAAAGGCGTAAATTTGGATGATAAGTTGCCAAGCGCTCCAATAACACCTAATAGGGTTAAAAAGAGCGAGGATGGCGGCATAATGGACAAAGAAGGCGATTCAAAAGAATCAGACGATAATACAAATATGCTTTTTCTGTTTGTCGGTTTTCTCAGTGCTTTTTTTCTTGGTATAAAAAAATAAAAAATGGTAAACAACAATAATAACAACCCGCAAGTATTTGATTCTATATGTGGCGAACATTCAGGCCGATATATAAGCTATAGCTATATGAATCAGGATGGCTCGTCTTCATCTTGTTGCGATTCGAGCTTCCTTTGCTCTGATTTTGTTTCAAATGTAATAGATGCCGCAAAAGGCATAGGTACAGCCTATGTAGAATCCAAGTATGGCGTTGGAACAAAACCCGCAGGTGTGGGACAAAAACCAACGAGCAGCGGTGGAACAACGGGCGGTGGAACAAATACTAAAAAAATGACCACAAGCCAAAAAGTGCTGATAGGCACGGGAATAGTAGGTGGTGTGGCGCTCATAGCAACCGTAATTTATATTGTTAAAAAGAAAAAATAAAATATATGTGGGGAATAAAGTACTATAACCAAACAGGAACAGCTAACGCAACCATGTCCGGCCCAAATTGGTCGGGCAATTTAGCATATACCACCAATCCTGCGGGTGTAAATGGAATGTATCTGCGCTATTTGGCAGGTAATAATTTCCAATTCATGCACAATTCGGCGGGGGATGGTAAAATGGGCGACCCCTTGAATACGGATGACGTGAAGAATTATGCGGGAGGGGACTTTGGAAAGTTTTGGAAAACGGTTTTTCCGATGGGGCAAAACGATTGCGACCTTCAGGCGGCAATAAATAATATTACCGATAAAATAAACCAATTCAGGCAACATATTAATATGCCCCCCGGTGGCCTAAAGGGGTGGGTTCAGCAACCCGGTTTGTTTGCGGCAGGCAATCAGAGCGGGCAGCAAGGCGATGTGTATGCTTATGTTTCTAATAGCTTCAATGCGCTTCAGAACATACTCAATCAATATCAGGCTAAGTATAACAGCAACGTTGGTAATGGAGGTGGGTGCGCTTATGGGTTATTACAAGCTGATTACAATGCGTATATGACCAATAAAAGGCAGCAGCAACAACAACTCGAAACAGAAAAACTTTCAGAGGAGCAGCAAATACAAATGACAACAGAAAAGGCGCAAGCTGCCGCAAATGCCGCAAAAATACTTGCGCAAACACAGGCTGGTGTTGCGGGTATGCAGGGTTCTGCCGCTGGTTCTGCCGCATCTGGGGCAACATCTGGTTTGCGTACATTCCTGATGATAGGTGCGGGTATTGCAGTTGTTGGTGGAATAGTTTACTTTGCCACCAAAAAGAAAAAATGATGTATAGCACTTCAAAAGTATCTGACCTAACTCAAATAGAGGAAATCGTTCGTAAAACATTTACGGGTGATACCTCGCTTTTTGAAACATACCACTTTATCAACAACAACGAAGAGGCAGCAATAGCCGATACCTTGGCAAACATCACAAGCATAATGAATGAGGCAGATGCGGAGTTCTATCAGTTTGAGTGCGATGGCAAGGTGATTGGGTATATAAATACAATTCAGCGTCAAAACCTATTGTATTCTTTTGGTGTAAATAAAAGCTATAGGAATGATGATGTAAAAAGGTGCTTTGTTGAAACCATAGATTCTATGTTTGACAAAGACTATATGGTATATCTGTATAGCAAAAACACGAGGGCTATCAACTTTATGTGCAATAATGGGTTTGAGGAGCAGGAAGTACGATTATTAACTAAAAAAAAGAAAAAGTAATATGCCATTCGGAGGACTTTTAACGACATCATTAATTAGTGCGGGAGTATCAGCTACCGTTGGAGCTATTGAAGCATCAAAGCAAAGAAAGTTGCAAAGTGATATAGCCAATCGGAACATAACAGCAGAAAAGCAGATTGCCACCCAAAACCAGCAAACAGAACTAACTGCCGCAGAATCTAAAAATTTGGCGGACATTATTACATCTGCCCAACAAGGTAATGATGCGCTTCTTGCAACGGTTATGTCGCACGAGATAGATTCGCAGGCTACCGCCAACGCAGCGGCTATTAATGCAGATGCTATTAAACAAGCGGCCATATACGGCAAAACAAGCACTGCCGCGTTCATTATAGCTGGTGTTGCTGGCGTAACAGCGATAACGCTTTATATCATTCACAAAAACAAATAACCTTGTTTCGGCCCGGTCAAATAGTAGATACCAAATACGGGGCGGCTAAGGTTACGCTAACGGGTTATAGGCATGATAGCCCCGATGTGAATAACGACATTAACCTCATCCCAAGCAATAGCATCTCCATGAAGAAGGTGCTATTTTCTATTGTGTGCATAGATAGCAAGGGCAATGTGACGATTTTACACCCAGATGAAGAGCATATTTTTGAGGGGGATTATGTACTTGAAATACCTATAAGATAATGAAAAAAGTAGCGATTCTATTAGGCATCACCACCTTGGCGGGAGCGGCGGTATATTACTTTACTAAGCAGTACGAGCTTGTAAATTCTTGGGATTTTAAACTCGTTAAAGTAAAAATTAAGGGTTTATCTACTCAGTCATCAACTCTTGAGGTTTCCATGAAAATAACCAACCCGTCAAACATAGAGGCAACGGTATCTAACCTTAATGGGTCTGTTACGGTAAATGGTGTTTTCGTTGGCAATATCTACCAAACTAACGTAATGGCGATACCAGCCAACGGTTACAACATCCTTACGCTTAATGTGCAGATAAACAACGCTAATACCATCAATCAGATATTGTCAATAGGGCAAAAGGGGTATGACGCTCCAATCAATATTCGCACCGAAGGTACACTCAAAGTAAAGAGCGGATTTATAGGTGTTACAATACCTGTTGATGATACCGAAAATTATACCCTTGGTGAATTAATGGGCGGCCTGTAATTTGCTTTATTTGCGTATCTTTACAGCTAAACACAATTTTATAACGCACAAATAAAAATTTATGGAACAACACATTGAAAAATTTAAAAACTACGTCTTAGGCTACCTTAAAAAGGCTTCTAAAAAGAGCAAAATTCCGCTTGAACAGCTTTCGCTTGGATTCTACCTTGGTAAGATTGAGCTACCTAAAGAAGAAGAGCAGGAAGAAGATGCAGATGACCTTCTTGGTGTTGGTTATATACTCGCAAAGGGTGTTGTAACCCCCGCTTACATGATTGCCAAGGAGCATGATGATGCCTTTTTGTTTTTTAGTGCCGTGTTGAACCCCAAAACGGGAAAATATGAATACGAATGGAGTAGCAATGCTGATAATATAGCCTTTTATAATAGCGAGGAAAAGGCAGAGGAGGTTAATGACCGCCTTTCTTTAGATGGCGAAGTGTATTATATGGGGAGTGTAGAGGCTGCCGCCAAATGGAGAAATTCGGTTGGTGGTTCTTGTACTGAAATAATATCGGAGGATGACGAATATAAGGAGCTTGCCTATCCCGACATAGATGAAATTCTTGATATACTATTCGATATTATGGGTTTAAAGAACATTGTGCCACCTATGATACATCAGTCGCTTATGATGATGAGCAGCAAGTATGCAGTTGAGCCAATAAACCTTAGAGTGTATGTTTGCCCGATTAGCAGCAAGGATGTAAAAGTATTGGTTTTTGAAGACCGACAATTTATAGCGCCATCATCACTTGAGGAGGTGGTATTCTCAATAGGAGCAATGGAATAGCTTATGATAAAGTTTTTGTTACTGTCCATTATTACAGCAGTTAGCTTGCCTTACTATATAGGGACAAGTGACATTAACTTGTTTGTATCATCTTTGTTCTTTGGGTATGTGGGTGCGCTTATTATGGTTTTGATTGACGTGGGGACGCGTAACCCTAACACCAAGTATAGTCCGGTTGAATTTGACGCTAAATTTTTTTTAAAAGATAATATCGTCAAGTTTATATTGGACTTTCTTTTAGTCGCCCTTTTCGTGCGCTTCCTGCCCGAATTACTGCATATTCCTATGAATCAGTTTGATGGATTCATGGTTGGATTGGGAGTGGATAAATTGGCGGCAAGGGCAAAGACGAGCAGGGATAAATTATTACCTGTTGATAGCGGCAGAAAATAAATTTGTAACTTTATAAAAAAATATTATGACATCAAATACGCAGGTTGTAACTGCTGGCAACTCGTTCACCATAACAAGGTCTATGAATGTGCAGCAATTTTCGGTGGTTGGGTTAAGTAGCACAACCGTTTGGAGCTATGAAGGCACGGGCCCGGCAACTCAATCAAATGGCTCTGCATTGACCCCCATGCCAATTAGCTTTTCGGGTACGGTATCTTATAACTCAAAGCAAGCAGCATCGGCAAATAACCCTTGGGATGGCATTGTCATTTCTGTTACTACGGGTTCTGTTGGGATTGAATTACTTTTAAATTAATAAAAAAATTTTTATGGGTTTCGATAATGGATATGGATTTACAGCTTTACAGGTTAATGGTGGCGGTGGCGGTGGCGGCAATGCCCCCATTCCTATAGTTTATGCGGATTTGGTTAAGGCTATTGCGGCAAACCAATTAGTACCCGGAAGTAATTACCTGATTACAGATTTCGCTACTGTATATGATGTTCCAGATTACTACTATGCTGGATATTTAAGCGGTGCATATCAATTTATTCCGGCAGCGCCAGAAGATATTGATACAGCTACAGGGACAAACGAGCCACTGATTGTTACAGCGGCCACCTCAAATAGCTTGGAGCCTTATGCAATTTCAACAGTATATCCAACTGATACAATTCAATATGACGTTAGTTTTAGTGCAACTGAAGTAATCGGAACTGCGGCATTTGGTAGAATATCCGAAAGAATTTCAGCGCCCGGAATACCCCTGAGCTCTCAAGACTATGCTTTGAGGACAGATTATGACTGGAGGGCCATCCAATATATTAGATACGAAAATTATGTACCTAAAACTCTGAATCCTGTAGAAAGCTCTGTTGCCAGCATATCAACCTCTATTAGTGGTAACTTTGCAACTTCAGTATTAAGCGTTAACAGTAGTTCTGGGTTTACGGCTGGGGATGTTATTCAGTTTGATACTCAATTGTCCGTGCAACTTAAATTTCCTAATTCAACCCAAAATGGTCAAATTGGATTCTTTGCACAAATAAATCGAATTATAGACGGCAATACTATTCAATTGCAGAATATAGATACAACAAAGTATCCATATCCAATAACACAAACCTTTACTAATTCTGTACCAATAAGATTGTGTATTCGAACGGGTATATTTAATTCTATATCCGAGGTTTTTGCAAACCAAAGAGGCGTTGGGGAAAGAGTGAATGACTTAACCACATTTACAGCAAACAGTGGAAATATTTATATTGGCAACTACGCTGATGCTTATTCGACAACCGGCAATCCATTTATACTTAGCAACAATGTATTTGCTATGGACAGTTTCGGTGTAACTACCGGTTCCTTGTTCTATAACAACTCGCTTCAAGATACCTTAAACGCTCAATTTGGTGATTTTGTTTCTTTTAATACTTTTTCAAATTCAATTGAGGCTTGTATTTTCGGCAATGAAGTTTATAGTAATATTATTTCAGGTGTAGCGAATAATTGTGTTTTTGCAAACGCCATATTAGAAAACTATTTCCAAAATATTTCCGCCTTGGCAGTAGGAGCGACGGTTGTTGCCAATCAATTTTCTATTGATTTAATTAATACAAGTATTCCCGCAAACTTGACCAATATAATATCAAGTTCAACCACCAACGCCCCTGTTCTTGAAAATTCCGTTAACGAATTTCTGTATGAAGTAGTTGACAGGACGACATTTAATAGCTGTGGTAAATTTACATCAGATAGTAATGGTCGTGGGCAATTAATTCTGAGTGATATAAATGGCGGAGGAGATGTAGCAGTAGTCGGAAAAGTATTATCTAATAATAATATTGCATATATGCCTGATACATCTGGGGGATATGTGCAGGTAAATGCAATCACGGAAGCGTCATACGGCTCTACGATAGACCTATCAAATAAATATCTCTCTGGAGGCATTTATGATTTTGTCTATAGCAACGGAACCGGCACATCCACATTCTTATTGCCTACAGGAACAAAGGCAGATATTGGCACAATAATCATCATTAGCGACCTACTGGCCCAATCCAACGCCAATCCGATTACAATTGATGCGGGGACAGGAAATACAATAACATTGACAAACTCCTATGCGCAAACGTGCGTATTAAATGGCAGAGGCGAATCTTTTGCGCTCAAAAAAGTAACATCAACCGCATGGATGGTTCAAGGTAATGGATAATAATTAAAAAAATCTAACATGGAAAATACTTTTGTTTATTTGAAACTAACTCCCCGCAGGGGTTCGCTTACCATTTTTGGGAGAACGTGGGCGGCATCAGGGGATATACTTAAAATATCATCAAATGAGTATAACGTATATCTTCAATTGATGGTATCAAACGGGCTGCTTCAATACTCAACAGAGGCGGAATACAATGCGCAGCACCCCGCATAAATACACACACAACGGATAACACATGAAGCGGTATTTTTCGGGTGCAGATTTGTATGCAAAAATTAGGTATAACCAAAGGCACAATAACTCCGACCTTAGATGGCGGGTTTTTGTAAAAAAGGGCGAAGAGCCCGAAATAATGTATTTATGCACTAACATATTTACATACTGCCCCGGTTACACCTATTGCGAGATAATTGACGAACACGGGCATTACTCTATTGTCTATCCCTGCAAAGAGATTTTCATAGACGAAAAGTTAAATGCGTGGATTAAATAAACTAACTTTGTATAGTTAAAATAATAATAATGGCAAAGAAAAAAAGCAAAACAGGTATCATCGTATTAATAGGCGGCATAACGCTTGTTATCGCTGGCATAGCGTGGAAGGTTATGACAACCCCCAAGCGCGTTAAAACCCCCACAAATCCAAAGGATAAGCCCACAGAGCTACCCTCTAAGAACGGTCAAACCCCCGCAACAAATACCACCGCCCCCGTGTCTGTACCTCCCGCAACAGACTTAAATTCATTTCCGCTTACCTATGGTAGTCGCGGCAGCCGGGTAAAGCAACTACAAACAGCATTGAATACATTGGGTGCTTCCCCGCAACTTGTGGTTGATGGTATATTTGGAGCTAAAACAGAGGAGGCGACACTCAATCAAACTATGTGGCCTTACGTCAGCACTCAGGAGGATTTGGATGCTATAATAAACGATGCCAACAATATGCAATATATAAACGGCTCGCAAGTTGATACATCTAAACCCGGTTGGTCTATATTATCTAATTAATGCTTAACTACGACATCATAAAAACCAAATTGCAGGATAAAATCTCCGACTACTCCAAAAGAGAAGTTGGGGATTCTGCCGATTTTTACGCAAGGCTTGTAGATAAGCTGCAAAAGCAACTTGATAACCTAAACGCACACCCTACTGATTACACCCTACAAGATTTGATTGTAGCATGGCAGACATATAGGGAGTGCATTCAAGAACGGAAACTAAAGTTCTACACACAGAATAAATACACATTGATAGGTGCATTTGCCCTTGTTGCGGCTATAAGTGTAAACATTTTTCACCGGATTAATAAAAAAGCATAGTATGAATGAATCTCAAACAAAAAATATATTCACGGCAATTTTCGTATTTGGCGTGGGTTTTCTTGTATTTAAACTTGCAACTCCTACGCTTAGGAAGTCGGTGAAGAAAAACAAGACATCTGTGAACGAAGCCCCTGCCGCTGATAGGAAGAAAATAGCCGCACCACCCGCAATTGATGAAACACAGGCAGCCAACAACCCCAAAGCAGCGCAGGCGCACCTTTCTTTGTCTGTGTACATAGATGCGCTCAACAATGGAGCAGGAATTGATGAACTCGATGCGCTCAATAAGGAGCTTATGGCTGACTTGGGTATGAAAGTATATCGCAGGCGTAGTGATGATAAGCTCGTTGTTTCCGACCTCAATGGCGCTGATATAATGGAATATGATGCACCATCAGCAACAATACAGGAATAATGGATACAGGAATAGGAAAAGCGATAAAAGACGGAGATGGTAACGCAATCATTATGACCGCTGTACTTGCAGCGGCTATAGCAAATGTGCTACCTACGCCTATGGATAGTATATACTTTTCGCGCCAATATAAGCTCAAAGAGGACTTAGAGGCCGGAAAGATAACCCCCGAACAATACTGGTGGCACGACATTGGCGAATACTACCTATGGACTGCACTATGGTATGCGGGTATATTCGTGGTATTGCAGGCCGCTGGTGGCACTTACCAAACCCGCTCGCGCTGGCTTCTTGCCCTCGTTAGTGGCGGTCTTGTAATTGGTGTGGCGCAAAAGAATATAAAGCGAGACAAGGAGCTTATAGAACTAAAAAAACAGCAATCAGATTCACTTAGTAAGGGTAAGGTAGCGCCGCCATCCTGCTCAAAATAGCTATTATGACATTTAACTACCGTGGTAACGATACGGACTTTAAGGACATTTTTTTTCAGTACCTAACCGAAGTGGAAGGGTATAAGAATGTTGTATATAATGACATTTACGGAAACCCTACGGTGGGTCTTGGCCATGAGATAGAATTGGGGGACAATCTCGTTAAGGGAGATGTGGTTTCTGATGATGATGTGCTGAATTTCTTTAAAAAGGACTATGACAGGCTCAATATTGAATCTTACATAAGGGAGGCGGCGGATAACTACAACCAAGCCCTTGCAATCGGACATTTTATTTGGGGACACGGGGATGGAGAGTATAAAAACTCCCAACTCCGGCAACACATGATTAATAAGGATTTGGATTATAATGGGTTGATAGCGTACTTAAACTCTAATTGGGATGTAAACAAACCCAAAAATCAAAAAGTTAATACACGGGACTTTACAATCTACTATTCCGCAAATCCGTGGCAGCCAAGCATGGGCCTATCATATTATTATGACAAGATTACCAATTTCATATCTACAAATGCTGCATCTAACCCCGTTATGACCTATGGTGCATCTGCACTGGTGGTGATGGGTATATTGGCAATTGGGGTGGGTATATATAGAAAGATTGTCAATAAGAAGTAGTTTTTTTTGTTTTTGGCACGGTTGTTGCATTGGTAAGGGAAAATCAAATGACCGATAAAAAACAAGATTATGAAATTCACGATTGATTATTACGGAGAATTACAGGTAATCACAGCCTCATCATTGAAAAAAGCTTACGAATGGGCTAAAAGGCTGCATTATCGTAATGTGCGCTCCATAACCGATGAATTGGGGGTAGAGTTCCCCTTTTTTGAGCTTGTTAACCTTTAATAAAAGGTGCTTTATAAAAAATAGCCCGCAATTTTGCGGGTTTTTTTTGTTTTTGGCACGGTTGTTGCAGCAGCAATAAAAAAATTAAAAAATGAATAGCAAGAAGCACGACCATTTTATTAATATAATGCTACAAGTATATCTTGCCAAAACGCGCAAGAAAAAAAACCACGAAAGGCGCATTATTAATAGAATCAAAAATATAATCAAAATATGAGAAACAAAGCCTTTATAAATAGGGTGCGCTCCCGAATAGACCAGCTATCCGCACTCAGGAAAACGGTCAAGGCACTTGAATTGCAGGCAGAGGAGGGCAGTGTAGAGCAACTAAGCCTAAACACCCAAGCGGCCAATATATTCGATATAATGTACGAGTTAGAGTGGGTTATTGCCGTTTATGATGAGGAGGCAAAAGCAGATGGCAATTTGCTTAAATTGCATGAAATTTACATTCACCTAAGCTCATCAGCAAGCCATCAAAACGACAACATGTTGCTGGCTAATAAGTTGAATACAATCTTAAAAAACATAGAATGAATCACAATCAACACACACCGAGCAACGCGCTCAAATACAACGACAAGGTAGTTGCCTATGTCATTGCTAATTCAGTTAGAATGACGGCAGCGCAAATGGCCGCAAACTTGGGTTTTGATAACCCATATTCCTTTAGGAAGGCTATGGCAGACAAAAGGGCTAAAGGTGCGCCCATACCCATTTTTAAGCGCAAGGCGGCAGCCCCTAATCTACCTAAGCATAAGCAGGTAAAAGTTTAGGTAACGATATATTTGGTTGTACCAACACAATTATAGAAAAGCAAAACGCGGACGCATGGCAATCCGCACATGAACAACTCAAAAAAGAAGGTAAGTTATGAAACTGACACCGGCA
>Ga0007816_1000051_pt1 | contig 33704 bp, 26 predicted proteins | sample CryBogCBE27Jul09_FD_71213 | JGI IMG/M metagenome (GOLD analysis project Ga0007816, IMG submission 71213) | Freshwater microbial communities from Crystal Bog, Wisconsin, USA - CBE27Jul09 | ecosystem: Environmental > Aquatic > Freshwater > Lake | place: Crystal Bog, Wisconsin, USA | collected...
TATCTGATCTACTCTCTCAGATATAGTACCTTCAAAAGCAGAAACACCTGCTATACGTAAGAATTCTTTCTTAAATTGTGTGTATTGAGTTGCAGTCCATTTCAATGCATCTACTACATTATTTCTCTTATCGGTGATAAGATATGCAGCTAGTGGAAATGATCCGGCGTGTTGTAAAAAACGATGTCCATATTTTGCTAGATTACCGATCGTAGATAGATTACTTGTTCCTGGAAAATTTCCCGAAAATCTTGGATTATTTTCCACAATAGTCTTGACGTGATCAACAGCTTCGCCTAGGGTAAAATACCCTAGAGTTTCATTAAATGGATTATTTTGCCAATTGTAGGGTACTTCATAATATCCTCTAGCATTTTTTTCAGCTGTTGTTTGTATCTTGTATACGACTTGATCTCCAACTGATAATCCGTTAGCAAATTTAATATAAGCTACTCCATTAATGTTGGTCCTGGAGATATCGTTTCTCTTGATATTATTAACATAAACTTGTGCATTTATATCTGAAAGATTTGCACTATTATTAAAGATATCAATAGCTATTAGATCAGTTGCTTGTGTAACTTCTAATATCCTAACTGCCTTTTGGTATAGGTTTCGATATGTAGCAGTCCATCCATTTAAAAAGCTAAAAGAACCGTTTAGATCGTACTTCCTCAAAAATCCCTGATAAGAATATACAGTAGCTAGAGCAGACCCATCTACATAGTTCCAATCGGTATTTTCTAGATCAAACTCAAACTCAATATCTCCTACGTTGTCTATAGAACGATAATATAGAGGAAAACCTAGTTCAGTGTCTGCTGCACCAAGTCCTATCCTATATCCAAAAATCCTATTTCCAGAAAATGATGTGTTTGTATACACTGTTTTGTCAGAAAAACTAATAGAATTCTTGTCAAAGAGATCAAAGAGAGGAGCTTGATTAATTGCTGTCTTTTGTTGTGCCTTTTGCCAAACAGTACCGTCGTAGTAAAAAGAAGATCCCTTATTATTAACTCCGCCCTTTGAATATACAACTTCTCCTTCGTTAGGATCGCTGTCTACCGCTGGTATGAGAGTTAGCTGAGGGCGGCGTCCAAAATTATCATAAACACCGGTAGTGATTCCGTTTCCAAAAATTCCAGGATTCTGTGGATATATTAGTGTTATGCTAGAAGTAGTGCTAGATATAGCATTATATAGACCGCTATAGTTCGCATTGCTATTCCCTTCAACAGTATATCCTACATTTATAGGTGGTGCTGCGATTAATTCATCAAAAGTAAATGTAACTTGATAAGGTGTAACTAACGTACACGCTGCTGATAAGAATTTTATTCTAGTAGTATTAACTACTATAGTGCTAACTGTATAAATCTTTCCGTTAACTAGTGGGTCTGTGTCTGCTGTAAATAATACACGTTGTCCAGGTAATAGCGGTTCGCCATCTACATAATATCCCAAACTACCTTCAATAGTCCTAAAAACAGTCTTAGTAGTAGTATCTATGAGATCCACATCTTTTTTAGCTATCCATCCAAACTGATGTAATTTTATATCTGGTAAAAATTCTATGATCGGCCTTTGTGCTCGTGTGGTCTGATCAGGAGAAGCAATTTGATTATTGGCTAGTGCTGAAGTTTCTATAACACTTATGTGAAACCATCTATTGTTCCTAGTCCAAGGATTGCGATCTCTGCTGCCTCTATTAATAACCAGATACTCTTTTGCGGTTGGATAGTTATTTGCATTGTCAAAAGGTACGGTATCAAATGGCTGCAAATCAAATGGCAAATCAGTTGGATCATTAGTTAGGGGAGTTGATTCTAAATCATCAAAACTTATCAACCTTATCGCTGTTCCAACACCTTCAACATACCAAGTACCAGTAGCATATTTTACCGGTGTAATATTTCCAATAAATTTTAATTTCAAACCATTGATAAAAGAGATACCAGAAGTGCTAGTATAGTTTATCTTACCTAATATTTCTTTTTCTACATCTAATTCTGTATCTTGATCTATATCTCGTATATCTATAAATCCCTGAGAATTAGCATCATTATTATCTATATAATAAAGCAAATCGGGTGCTTCGTAAGGCACAGTAAAAGTAATAGTTCCGATGTCTATATTTTGTCTAGAAACACCAGTGTTATAAAGATAACTATTTCCGGTTATTGGCTGTGTCTTTATAGAAAAAGGTTTATTTTTAGCATTAATTTTGAATGTATAGGTATTGCCTCTATACAAAGTCAATCTAGGATTAGCAGTTAGTCCATCAGGAGTAAACAGATAATCTATCCTATCACCTTCATTTATAGTAGTGATAGTAAATGTGCTAGTAGTAGCTATCTGATGTCCGAAAATGGTTATTGGATTTGGACCGCTTGGTAACCAATAATATTCTCTAAAATTAACAAATTTATCTAGATCAATGCTTGGATCCCAAGCATAGGCTTCTTCTGTATTAAGTTTGGCATGGTTAGCTGTATTTGCTCCATAAAATGCCAAACTGTTCATATAATCTAAATAATCAGCAAACCAAGTCGGTTCTCCTGTAGCAGGATCTTGATATACAAATCCTGGCTCTAGCTGATAATACTGACGCATAGTTGTAACATCAGATTGATAGTTGTCGCTGATATTAAAATTAGGTATATCTTTACGACCAACATATCCGTTGACCCTGTTTAATTTTCCAGGTTGTAGGAGAGGATCAAGCACTCCAGATAAGAATTTTTCATTCTGCTCAGTACGGAAAAACCTAGGCAAATGCCTAGAAGACTGCCTTTTGTTTTGATCGTCTATAGTTACTGGTAATGGATATTCGTCATTACTTGCCATTATATATTAATACTCCAGATTATCCGCTTTTTAGGTTCGTTGAATTTACATCAAAGGTAGATGTAGTTAATACATATCCCGTGGATTTAAGATTAGTTGCTGTTATAGAATCTACTATAGTAATGTTGTCAACAGTGGCTCCGCTAACAAATATTTCGTTTGGATCTGATGTAAGTTCCTGCAAACTACCGTAGGATTGATTGCTGGCTAATGGAACTATTACAAACGAAGTTATGTAAGGGGTTAGCTGATTCATTACATATGCGCTTAATTCCGTAAAATAAAAAGTATCTCCAAAATTAAAATTACCTAGCGCAAAAAATTGGTTGATAGTCTGTATTATCTTGGCTTTAGCATTGTTATCTGTTATCACCTGTTCAGTGTTTTTTATCACCAAGAACTGTGCCTGTAATCTAATATCTGCTTTATTTCCAAACAATACTTTGTAGCTAACAGGATGGTATATAACTTCATCGCTGATACTTTTTATAGCATTCAAAGATGCTCCGTAAGTAGTTAGTAGACTAGTACTGGTCGGAGGAAGTGGTTGTATATCTGTGTTGCCTATCAGCCAATTTCTATATTGTACATCATAATCTTTTGTTAATAAGAATACATCAATTATATTAGTTGAACTAGGATCAATCCTTGTCGTAGAATCGGCATTATGTAGATAATGGAAATACAATCCAGTCCTACCAGCAGCAGCAAAATAGCTCTGCGTGACTACTAATCTGCTGCTAGCAGCATCATATTTTTTAATTATATCAGACGAATAAAAATAAAACAGCTGTCCGTCAGTATATTGTCCTAGATTAGAAATATGATTCTGAGAAGCAAAAATTAAAAACATATTATTGTCATTACTGACATATCTAAAATCTTCTGTGTAATTGTCAGTTATATATTTTTCAAAAAATACAAAATTATTATTAGTTAATGAATCGTTAGTTAAGACTGGAGGATTAACGATGATATCAAAAGCATCAGGATTATTTGGTATACCATCATCATTAGAATCAAAAAATGATACCTGCACTACCTTAGTGCTGGAATATCCATTATTTTGCGTAACATTTCCCACGATCTGCCAAGGATAATCAGTAGAAAGTGGTGAATTAGAATCAGGTTTAGTATTGATTTTTAATACTGATATCTTGTCTTTCTGTATAGATCCAGACACGGTATCGTATATCTTCCTTGTGTTATCAAAATAGAAACGATTTTCTAACACAGATTCAAAGAAATAATTTAATCCCCTATAAGATACTGTATAATTAGAACCATCTGTTTCAAAAGAAATCAACCAACTGCTGTCTAGTTTTTGACCCGTATTATCTCCTGCATATCCAGTGCTCCAAGGAGATAGTAAATTCAAATTCCTATCCTGTATTATCTGCCAAGATGCTGTGATAACATCATATCTTAAACCAAAAAATCTATAATTAAAAATCAAATTGTTCATTACACTCTGTGTATCAGCAGTTAGATAATTTAAGAACACAGGTATTATTTGATTCAATATAGCGCCATTTGGAACTGTTTGTCCAAGTGTTATAGTACCTAAACTATTAGCACTAGAATTTACCCTGCCGCTATTGTTTACGCCTGTGCCATTACCTGATACAGAAACAACATTGGCCCATATCCTATCTGTAGTATTAGGACCTGGAGTAGTAGTCAGTGTTCCATTAGTAGTAAAATAACTACCAGCTGGTGGGATAAATTTTATCAAAGCGCCGGGCTGTACATATTTTAGCGCGGTGCCGGTATAGATAACAGCCAGCGGCGATTTATCATTACTGTTTCCTATATAACCATTGCTTTGATTATAACCTGATGTGATCTGATAAAAAATCGCATTTATATCACTTAGAATTATCTTATTATATTTTGAATAATAAAAATCTCTCATAGAAATCTGAGATGTTAAGGGCTGTATGCGATTAAGTATAGTTTCTTGGATATCAGTAGTGCTGTTGAATGTAAATTTAAAAGAATTGAGTATGTCCTGTCGATAGATGATACCGTCAGTACAGAAAATACTAGTGCTGCTGTATGTTCCGCTAGAATCAATGAGATCGAAATTCCTGCTTATTCCGCTAGAAGTACGGTTGATTGATTTAATTTTAGCGATATTTTGGCTAACATTTAATGGAGCTAGATTATAATCTTCTCCTGTTATCATCCTGTTTTGTGTATAATAAACAGATGGAGCATTTTGTTTTATCTGTGTATTTGTTTCTGTGGATGCAGCATTAGTTACGGATGTTTCTAAAGCCAATATTAATTTGAGAGTTTCTAGTGTGTTTGATTTGGAAACATAGGGTACATTTACTATAACTGTAGATAGATCTGCAGGATGGATAGTGTAAGTTAATCCATTGCTGGTCCTGTAATAGATCCTAAAAGTGCCCTTTGGCAAATTACCAAAAACACCGTCAGCAAAATTTAAACTAATGCTATCATTAGCAGTGGTCTGCACAAAATAGATATTTTTTACAGTCTTATCAATGCTGTTGTAGATCACATTGTTTCCGTTAATCGTAGGAACTTGTGTCCATATATTAGCTTTAGATTCTAAATTATTCTTGTCTAATTGATACAACCAAACGTCGGTGTTATTAATGTTAGTTGCTGCTACATTGATTATCTGATTGCTAACAGGATTGTTTATAGTGAAAGAATTCTGTGCTAATGTTCCCTGCTTAAAGTGAAGATAAAATCCAGTATTAACACTACCATAACCCTGTCCGTCATCTGTGTAGATCAGAGAAAGCTGGTTTCCTCTTTGCGGAACATCTTCTCTCACTACATTGGTTTGAGAGTTAGGATCATAAGCTATCACAGTGCTTACCGCTTCAAAATTGTAACCGTTTCCGTTAACTGTTGCGCTAAAAGGAAATACGGGAACATCGGTGATATAGCTGTTTATCTTATATTGTTCAGTATATAATCCGTCTATAGTAGCACTAGATAATGGATTACCAAATGCTACGTTATCTATAAACGCAGAATTCATTATCTTAGTGAATTGATCAAACCAATTAATGTTAGACCCATCATTCCAAGATACCTGCACATTTCCTAATCCTATGCCATTAGAATCGATTATATTTTCTGTTGTGGTTAGACTCTGTATTTTTAAAAATCCGCTAGCAGAAACAGTCCTGCTGGTATTGTAGCTAATCATATTAGCCAATCTCAGTATGCTTTCACGGCGCTCTGCTAGTTCTAAAAAGTTTTCTCTCGCATTGAAATCCAAGCGATAAGCGAGACTCTGTCCAAAAAATGCTATGAGATCTATCAGTGCTAGATATTCGCTAGACTCGATATAGTCATTAAAACTCTCAGGAAAATTCTCCCTAAGATAGGTTATCATCACCCTACGTATATTTTCAAAATCATAGCTGGTAAAATCGGCGTTGGTAAATGTCTGATAGATCTTAGACCAATCTTCAGCTGCAAATAGTGTATTCTGGCGGTTAGTTACTGACATAGAGTACGGATCCCATATTGTTTATTTATTTTAACTATTATCTGCTACTTTAATTAAATCAAACCGTTTTTTTGATCGAACGTAAATTGCATACTCTGTTGGATATTATAGGGAACGTACACTAGTGTAAATTCTAATTGTATACCTTTATCTACTTGTGTAATAACACTTTTTACTACTTTAACCCTAGGATCGCTGTTAATGATACTGTTAACATCGTTGGTTATTATCTTTTTCAATTGATCAGTTAAGGGTTCAAATAACATATCCCATATAATAGTTCCGTAGGTAGGATTCTCTAATTTTTCACCTTTCTTTATATGGAAGGCGTTAATTAGATCCTGTTTGATCAATTCTAGATCATACAACGAACCATTTTTGGCTATAGGGCTAACAGTACTAAATCCTTTATAGGACTTAGGTTGATAATTTTTGTAATAAGGATCTGCATTTGCATTTCCTACAACTAGATTGTTATAACCTTGTACCGCCATCGCCTACCCCTTTATACTACTTATGCTGTTAAAATCTCTGATCCATCAGGATTTCCTCCTGCCATCTGTGTAGCAGGCAATCCCCCGGTCGATTCCGGTGGAGCGGAAGGTTTATCTAGTACTTGTGGTTTTGAATATGCTGCATCTGGGCTGACCTGATTTCCTGAAGAATCAACTGGAGTTCCTGTAGCATCGACGGCAATGTATTTGCCATTATACCAAGCCCAACGTGTGCTATTTGGTACGCCTGGTGGATCTGATGGCATCTGTGCGTTCTGTGTGCTGGCCGGCCAGTTGCTTGATGAATTTCCTGGAGGCGGAGCGCTTGCTGCCGGTCCTGGCTGTATAGTTGATCCCGGACCAGATGATAGATCTGGGCTGTAGCTTTTGGCTCCTAGTTTAGGAGCTATAAACTGTTTCTCATACCAACGCAACCATGTACCTGCTTTTTTGACCGTGCAGTCATTATTCTGCGTGGGATCTTGCCAACCTTTGTTCTGCTTGCATCTCGTATCTGCGAAAGGATAGATAGTTTTTTTAGTAATGAGCTTGCTAGAATCTGTTCCCGCAGCCAATGCTAACCATATGTAAACAGCTCTATCTTCTTTTGGAAAGATACCAGCACCGCCGGGTAATATAAGATCAAAATACTTTTCTATCCAAAACATCTGCCTATGTCTAGTCAACTTCCTCATACCTTCAGGAGATATTAGATCTTCTGCAGCTTCTTTTGGACTACGTGCAGCGAGCTCATCAAAGTTGGTTTTTCCTGTTTTCGGATTAGTTTGCTTACAGATCTGTACCAAACCAACGCAGCCATCACCGTTTGATTTTGATGGATCTAGGCTAGCAGTTCCTGTTTCTGCAGCAAATATAGACAGCAGTTCAGCTACAGTTATACCTAGCTTACCTGATAGTTTTGCTACATCTCCCATAAATTCCTGATCTTGTACCCAATCACTAGGTGTGTTCCTATCACTGATTTGGCTTTCTTGACTAACAACATTGCTGCTAGGATCGCCTTTGGGAGACGGGTGATGTGGATAGGGATTTCGTCTTGCACCCGAAACATTCGGGCTGGGCTTGCGTGTTCCGTTTGGTATATTTTCTAGATCATCATTGTTAGATATCTGTCGACGTTCTTCTCCTTTAGCATACGGCTGATCAGAGTTGTGTCTATCTGTTAGATCCTGTGTATGTCCCGGAGGATTAAAATTTTCAAATCCTTTGAAAGATCCGTGATCCAATGGTACTCTGCTAGTGATAGCCCTACCATAATTAGTGTGTATCGCGTGGGTGATTGGATCGGCTGTGATCTTAGCTGGGTGTGGTTTACGTCCCATAGCTTCATTTGCCTGCCTAGCTGCTCCAGCAGATATAGGAGAAGTAGCAGCAGCATCTAAACTGGCATTATATGGATCAGTAGCTACTGTAGTCGAACCTTTTTTCCTGCCCGGACCACTGTTGAGCAAGACATTTGGTCCGCCTTGTATGTTTATAGTACCCCCGCCAGTAACAGCAAGTGGTCCATCTGATGTCATAGCCATGTCGCTTCCTGAAGTACTGAAAGGCCCATCTGATCTTTGATCTATCGTGCCATCGGATTTCAATATGAAAGCCGAATAAGTCTTGAGCTGCTGTGTAGCAGATGTTTGATTTATAGTACCGGCTGCTAAAATATCTATATCAATACTAGCACTTGCTGCGATGCTTTCTGCCCTAATCTCAGTATTACCGCTGCTAGTTAAATGTATATGACCATGCGCCATAACATCTATATTCCTAGAATCTAATCTTATATCACCTGATGTCATATTAGCTGTACCATCTGACATTAGGGTGATATCACCACCTTCGGCATTTACTGCGATGTGAGTACTAGCACTCATAGCTATATTAGAATCACTTTTGATATGCATCTCTGATTTAGAATGTGCATTGATATCATGATCTGCATAGAGATTGATAGCACGGCCTGCGTGTATGTTTACGTCTCTATCAGATGTGATATTATAATCTGCTTCAGTATGTACACTAACACAATCTGCTGTATAGATATCTATCTTGCCATTGCTGGTCATTTCGATCCAGGCAGTACCTTTAGAATTATGTATGTGTATGAAATCTTCTGCACAGTGCATTATAAATTGTGCACCATTAGCGGCGGTTATCCTTATCTGTTGATCTTTTGGTACCGATACATCGCCGCCAGTTTCGCCGTTTTGTAGATTAACATATTCTGCAGGTCCTTCGCCGGCTTTGCTCTTTCTGAGATTTGATTCATCGCCATCATCCATGATAAATGAATGCCCTGGGCGGCGAGATGTATGTTTAGTTACTTGTGTGTCTCTAGGTCCTACTGATCTCGTAGGAGCTCCTGGCGTCTTGTCTAATGGTCCGGGAGTACTCCAACCGTGTACATTGCTTGGACTTTCTCTCCTAGCACTGCTAGTATGAGTGCCTCTATAGGGATCATCTATAAGTCCTTGTTCTGCTAATTGGCTAACCCTAGCACTATTTACAGGTTTTTCCATTTTATTTGTGTCAGGTTGTACACCTTTGGCTGCCGGACGATTTATCTCACTTACTGGAAGCTGTGAACCCTGATCAGTGAGGCTACTAGTATCTGTCGTTTTAGACCAATCTCCGGTATCAGGATTATAAGATTTGTATTGCTTCTTTGTATTTTTAGTTGAAGCTATTCCTGGTACACTTTGATTCATATGTTGATCTTGTATGCTGCTAAAGTAATATCCTTGTCCCGGATCTCCTCCAACAAAAACACATAATACCATAGATCCTGTATTAGGAGGAGGTGACCAAAATCCGTGACTCTGTTGCGATGAGTGATGATCATCAGCATTCGTTGCATCATGTTCTACATCCGTAGAACCAAAACTAGGGCTAGCATATCTAACAGTAAATACCTGTTGATCTGCGCCTCTTTGATTACCAATATTTCCTAATAATTCTACCTGTACCGCACCTTGCCTATGGGGATCAACATTGCTAACGATCTTACCAATATGCGGACCCGGGTCTATCCTTAATGAAGAGAGATCGTGTTCAGATGTTCTTGCCATTTTTTATATCACCTTTAATTAATCACCGAAAGTAGATCCTATATCTCCAACAGCTGAAGTGATATCTTCAACTGCTCCGCCTATTTCCGAACCGATATTGCCTGCAACGCCACTTAGTATGCCCCCTAGATTAGGCACAGATAATCCAGAACCAAATACATTACCACCTTTACCAAATATATTCAATGCTGTGCTTAATAGATCCGTAGCACCTGCAGATAAGAAGCCACCGCCTTGACCCGATGCTATTCCAAATCCAGATCCTTGTCCACTGGTAGTAAGCTGTGCCCTTAACCTCATCGATTTGACGAAAGTAATAGTAAATTTTCCTTTTGAAAACGTTGCTATATAATTGTCTATTTCATATAGTCCACTAATTGTATCTAGGGTGGTGGCGAATCTATATTTTCCTGTTGCCGGATCAAGATCAATAGGAGTCCTAAAATTAGTTAAAACAAATATTTTTCCGCTAAAGGCATTAATTGTTCCGTCGCTATTTTCGTGATATGATGCAGGAGATATTTGTTTATTTCCGGAAGAGTCATTTGCTAACCAAAATGGATCACCTCTAATAGTCATATCTAGAAGATATGCCTTAGGTCCTTCTCCATTAACTATTTGATCCATTATTCTATTGTTAACTACATTAGCAGTGCTCGATCCACTACCAGGACTACCCGAAATTAATAGCTCTTTTGCTCCTGTAAGAGCTACCTGTGGAGATAATTCACCTGTTCCAAGACTAATAGCATTTGCTAATTTAGCTCCCTTTTGCAGAATATCAGCATCGCCTCGCAAGCTAGAGCTAGAAGTTCCTGTATTAGTTCCTAAATCTGCAGGTTTAAGATCTGTAGCAACATTATCATAAACAATGCTCCAATTTATAATTTCTGTATTCTTTCCGGTATATATGTAATCATATACTTTTGGTATATTATATTTAATTTGATCGTATCCCGGTGGTTGTGTTCCGGGCGGTACAAATTGATCTATGGTCACTTTATAAGGCATAATTTCATAAATCCACTTCATATTATTCCTATTTAACTGTGGATTAAATTCGCCTATTTCGTTCCTAGTTTTAATTATAAACCAATTTATCATGCCCATTGAATCTGTTATAAAGTTGCCACCAGAAATTTGATCAGTAATATAATAACTTGATAAAATAACTTCTTTTATAGCAGATAATATAGGAGTTGCTTTAGGAATAGTCATAACTCTATCTTCTTTTACATTATAATTTTCTTTATAAACTTTATTTGCTTTATCATAAACTTTATTAAGATCAGGTTGCGGCTGACTGCCAGCAGCATTATTATCTCTAAATAATTTAGATTTTGATATTTGTTCAGATACACCTGGTAAACTAGGATTATCTATAATTTTAATTTCTATATTATCAGTTGTTGCTAATGTTCCATCAGTTTTTAGTTGCTGATATGCCCTATTTAGAGCATACTTTAAACTTCCTTTTAAATTTTTAGCTAAGAAATCTTCAACTGTTATTCCTTGTAATTGATGATCAAACTTAGTTTGAGAATGTGTATCTTGACTATTAAGATTACTATAAAAATCGGCACTGACTTGATAAGTTGATCCTGATGAGCTTATATTCATCACGATATTATTAATTTTTAATGTCATATACCTAGTTAATGATTGATCGATCACAGGAACATCGTCATCGCGGTATCCTGCAAATTCTATTGCAAGCAAAATAACTGCCTGCATTGGTTGTTCATATCCTGCAAGATATCCTCCCTTAGCAAGTGCTTCTGCAAACAATCCAACACTATATGGTTCTGTTACATTAAAATTAACCGCTCCTTGGTTAACTAATGTGCCAGTTTCTTTTTTAGGAGAAACATAAAGATTTAAAACTAGATCATCTATATGATAATCAAATTGACCAAATTCTGTTGTTACTCTATCAGCATTTTCCCAATCGCCTTGATTTCGGACTAAGATAAATGGTAATTGCCCTGGAGAAGGATAGTCACCGTTATTATACATACCTTTAGGTAATATCGATAAAGTGAATAGATAATTATAGGTTTTGTATGCATTTAATGGATTATCCTGTCCCTGTGGCTGATTATTTAAAATACCAGCTATCTCTGGACTATTCTTATAAACTGTATAATCCTTAGAATTATTTCCGGTAGAATCAATAGCTTGTGGATTTCCAGAACTACCATCACTTGTTAAGGGAGCACCAGTTATACTAACCATAGGTTAACTTACTCCTAATGCCGATAATAATGCAGACTTCTTAGGTAACTTGATAGTAGTTCCTGCCCTAAAATCAAATATAGGATCAAATATAACATCCTTGTTTCTCTGCATAAAAACCCACCATAGTTTTGGATTTCCATAGATATCAAATGCTAATAGATCTGGTCTATAGTTGTATTGAGGTAATATAGTATATTCAAAATCATCATCTCTTGCAGGTATGGTCCTAGGAGCCCATAAATCTAGAGAATTATTTAATATAGGAGTCTTATACCAAGGACTAGAAGGTGAATATTTTGCTGTCATAACCAACCGTTCCCGTCATATCCAGTTATTAGATCGCCATTAGCAAAGCTAGATAGATTAAATGTTTTAATCTTGTCTCTACTGTAAACAGGAGACACTACAACTGTTATTTCTGCCCTAGAAGGCACATAACTTATGCCCATAGGTCCTCTTACTGAAATATAATCAACATCTTTTTGGAAATAGATATTAAACTGCTTTATTACACAACTTACATTATTAAAAACAAAATCTCCGTACCCGTTAAGCGTGCAGATAGGTGGTGGGTTTCCTAGATCTGCTCCTGTTCCTGAATACATTTTCGTAGCAGTGCGAAGGAAATGCATCACTGCTAGCCAGTAGACACCTTCTTTTTGATCTTGGACTGTAAAACTTCCAGTGATAGTTATATCTTCAACTTGTGAATTCCTGTAGGCATAAAAGGGATAATTACTGTGTAATACAGGAATCTGATCATAATGTGCGCTGCTGCTAAAGGATATAGTTGGTAAATATGGAAATATCATTCCATTTGTTTCTGCTAGAGGTGCTAGAGCATCGCTATCTAAAATTATTGGACTAAAAATGCTAACACGCCAATCCATTTGGTTAGGCGGAGTAAAGAATCTAGTAGCAACACTACTAGAATTATAATTGTATTCTGCACCTGGAGGTATTCCTTGGCTACGATACGAACTGAGAACAAAATTAGGATCTAAAGTATTGAATCCACCTAATATACTGCCTACAGCACCCAATGCAGCACCAGTTAATGCACCAGCAGCTACATTTGCTAATCCATTTAGTCCATCAGTTACTAGATCACCTAATGAATCAGTCGCGTTACTAACGCTATCACTTAGTCCATCAGTAACAGACGCTAGTGCATCACTAGTTCCACCTAAAAAATCATCTTCTTCCATAGGAAATCCTCCTAGATATTTATTGCAAAAATTAACTGCGTATATTATAATGTAGATTGGAGAATAATAATAATGGCAAAAATAAACTATTTAAACAACAAGGACTTACTCGACGAGATACATAAAAGCAAAAATAGCTATTGCAGTTATACAGATCCGTCATATTGTGATTATGATGCTATATTACCTAGCCTAGATAAGATCAATATCAGGACTATAGCAGATGCTAAACGTACTAGAGCCAAGAAACTTACTGCACAAGAGTTTGAACGAAGGAAGTTAGCCGGAGATAAGAAGAGTAAATTAGGAGATTGTGAGATAGATTATCGAAAGATAGAGAAATCAGATCTCGTATTCCGTATTATGACCTATGATCACATACCTTTAGCTCCAGGAAGAAAGAAAAAAACCAAAACAGTAGCAGATAGCCACGATAAAGTAAACTTTCCACCGTTCCAACATTGGAAATATGATGAAAACAATAACCTAATGTGTGTTGGAAAGAGCCATTGGATCGGCGGCATGGAAAATGGTTACTTTAAGAAAGATCAAGGACAGTTTACTAACAAGCTAGCAAAGATGTTTATGAAACTCTGTGAACGCTATGCTACGAGAGGAAATGTCCGCGGATATACCTATAATGACGAAATGCGTGGACAGGCTATCTTACAGTTAACACAGATAGGCTTGCAATTTGACGAATCAAAGAGCCAAAACCCTTTCGCATACTATACAGCAGCAGTTACAAACAGCTTTACTAGGGTTATCAACATAGAGAAGCGCAATCAAAACATACGAGACGATATCTTAGAAATGAATAACTTCAATCCAAGCTATACTAGACAGGGAAACCACGAATGGCAGCTTGCTAAAGATAGAAATAGTGGTGGAACTTCCGATTGACAAGAACATTTTTTAGTGTTAAGTTATAATCACAAGGAGTTACTATGGAGTTTTTTAAGAAAGCTGCCGTGTTTACTGATATCCATCTCGGATTAAAGTCAAATTCTAAAGCACATAACGACGATTGTGTAGAATTTGTTGATTGGTTTATTGCTACTGCTAAAGCTAACGGGTGTGAAACTGCGATATTTTGCGGAGATTGGAATCACAATCGAAACAGTATTAATATCACTACGATGAACACAGGGTTAGAGTGTTTAGAAAAACTAGGAAAAGCATTCAATCAAACCGTGTTCTTTCCTGGAAATCACGATCTTTATTACAAAGATCGCAGAGATATGAATTCTGTAGCGTTCGGAAAGCACGTTCCTGGGATCACTATGATCACAGATCCTATCATTATGGATGATGTTGCGTTTATCCCTTGGCTAGTAGGGGACGAATGGCGTAAAATCACTAAAATGAAAAGCCGCTATATGTTTGGACACTTCGAATTGCCGATGTTTATGATGAACGCCATGGTACAAATGCCCGATCACGGCGATGTAAAAGCTGAAGATCTAGCAAATAACGAGTATGTTTTTACTGGACACTTCCATAAACGCCAAAACAAAGGCAATATCCATTATATCGGTAATGCTTTCCCCCATAACTTTGCGGATGCTTGGGATAGCGAACGAGGAATGATGATACTCGAATGGGGATCAGAACCGCAATACATAGATTGGCCAAATGCTCCTCTGTATAGGACTACAAAGCTGAGTAAGCTGATAGACGACATGGATAAGCTTTGTAAACCAAAGATGCATCTAAGAGTTAGCTTAGATATCGATATTAGCTTTGAAGAAGCTAACTTTATCAAAGAAACTGTTATGAGCAAGTATGCTATAAGAGAGCTAACACTGATTCCAGAGAAGAAAGATCTAGATGGAAACGTTAGTCACTTGGAAATTACCAATTTTGAAAGCGTAGATCAGATCGTTACCAATCAAATCGTCAGTATCGAAAGCGATAATTATGAACCCGCACTGCTTTTGGAGATTTATAACAGCCTATGATTAAGATAAAGAGCTTAACAGTTAAGAATTTTATGAGTGTGGGCAATCAAACCCAAGCTGTAGACTTTGAAAAAGAACAGCTTACCCTAGTGTTAGGTGAAAATCTAGACATGGGTGGCGATGATAGTGGCTCACGTAACGGTACAGGCAAAACTACTATTATTAATGCGCTCAGCTACAGTTTATTTGGTCAAGCACTCACTAATATCAAAAAAGATAACCTAATCAATAACATTAACCAAAAAAATATGTTAGTAACCGTCATCTTTGAGAGAGACGGTGTCGAATATCGTATCGAACGTGGTAGAAAACCCAATGTATTGAAGTTCTATGTCAATAATCAAGAACAGGAAACTGATCTAGACGAAAGCCAAGGCGACAGTCGTAAGACACAAGAGTCTATCAATACGATTATCGGTATGAGCCATATGATGTTCAAGCATATCCTGGCACTAAACACTTATACTGAACCGTTCCTAAGTATGAAGGCCAATGACCAGCGAGAAGTTATTGAACAGCTTTTAGGAATAACAACGCTCAGTGAAAAAGCAGATCTTTTAAAAGAACAGGTTAGGTTAGTCAAAGAACAGATAACACAGGAGAATGCAAACATTGAAGCGACTAAGGCTAGCAACGAACGTATCAATACAACGATCGAATCTCTTAATTTCAAAAAGAAAGCGTGGTACAACAAGCACGAAGAAGAAATTAAAAGTATCGAAACCGCTATTCGCCATCTCCAAGACCTGGATATTGGATCCGAAATTGAGGCTCATGCTGCTCTCAAAACGTGGAGCACAAAGAATGATAATATTAGAGCTATTCATAGGGAGAAGGCTTCCGTTGAAAGCAGCATCTCACAAGCGGATAAGACACTAACTCGCTTCAAAAAACAGTTAGCTGACACAGAATCTCACTCATGCCACGCCTGTGGACAGGCTCTGCACGAAGAGAAACAGAAAGAGATGCTAGCAAAAGCCAGCAAAGATGTAGAAGATAGTGCCAACTATCTCAACGGATTAGAAAATAAGCTAACAGAACTAGTGTCTGCACTGGAAGAAATTGGTGAACTATCCCATAAGCCATCTACTTTTTATGATAAGATAGAAGATGCATACGAGCATAAGAGCAATTTAGATAATCTCGTACATCAGTATTCTACTAAAAAACTAGAAACTGATCCCTATCAGGAACAGATCGAAGAGCTAGAGAACACTGCGATACAAGAAATTGATTGGACTTCTATCAATAAGCTAACGAGATTCCGCGAACATCAAGAGTTCCTTTTGAAACTCTTGACCAACAAGGACAGTTTCATACGCAAGAAGATCATAGATCAGAATCTTAGCTATCTCAACCAGAGATTAACCTATTACTTAGACAAAACAGGACTACCTCATCAGGTCGTTTTCCAAAACGATCTTCAAGTGGAGATTACGCAGCTTGGTCAAGATTTGGATTTTGATAATCTTTCTCGTGGTGAACGCAATAGGCTTATACTTTCATTGAGCTGGAGTTTTAGAGATATGTGGGAAAATCTCTATCAGCCTATCAACTTGCTGTTCATCGATGAATTGATCGATAGCGGCATGGACAGTGCTGGTGTTGAAAATTCACTTGCTATTCTAAAGAAGATGGCTAGAGAAAGCAATAAAAACATCTATCTAATATCTCATAAGGATGAATTGATAGGTAGAGTTAATAACGTGTTGAAAGTTATAAAAGAAAACGGCTATACTTCTTACGCCAATTCTGTAGATGTATACGACTGAAAATGGTTATATAATGAGTAATAAGATTGTATTTGGTCCAGGTGACTTAAACGAACAGCTGATGCTGGAAATAATAAAATATTTCAAAGCTAACGAGCGCTGGGAAACTGGCGACGCTGATCGTCCTGGAATAGATGCACGTAATGCGCTAGGTGTCATAAGGATTCTCGCTCGCAAGAGGCGCATGGAGATCCAACAGCAGCGCAAAGAAAGAAAAAAACGACTAAGAAATGACAGGAGCAGTCAAAAATAAAGAGAACAGTTGGTATTACGAAGGTAATATAGTAGAAGTTCTCCCTGAAGACTGTGTTGGGTTCGTTTATCTAATCACAAATAATACCACAGGCAGGAAATATATAGGCAAGAAGCTTGCAAAGTTTGCAAAGACTACCTATAAGGTAGTAAAATTAAAAAACGGTACTAAGAAAAAAAAGAAAATTCGCAGCAAAGTAGATAGTGATTGGCAAGAGTATTACGGATCAAATGATGTTTTAAACGAAGATGTAGGCAAAATAGGTAAAGATAATTTTACAAGAGAAATTTTAAGATATTGTAAAAGCAAAACTGAATTGTCATATTATGAATCAAAATATCAATTTGATTGTGATGTGTTGTTAGATGAAAGTATATGGTATAACGGATGGATTTCTGTAAAAGTAAGAAGATTCAAACTGTAATAAATATTAGTACGGATCGCGATGCGCCAACATCCATCCGTTCTAACAGTTATGAAGGAACTATCAGCATGCCTATTTACCTCTATGTGAAAACACACAACAAGACTGGGTTAAAATATCTCGGCAAGACTATCTCTAATGATCCGCATTTATATCAAGGTTCAGGAACTGTATGGAAACGTCATATTAAAAAACACGGTTATGATGTAACAACTGAAATTTTACTTGAAACAAATGATCAAAAAGAACTTAAAGAAGTTGGAATATATTATTCAACTTTATGGAATATTGTAGAATCTAAAGATTTTGCTAACATAGTTCCTGAAATGGGAGATGGTGGTGCTATGCTGTGGACCATTGAAAGTAGACAAAAAGTATCAAAAGCACTCAAAGGCAAAAAACATACCGAAGAAACTAAAAAGAAATATGCGCAGGCACAGAAAAAACAAGCACAACATTTAAGTAAAAAAACAAAAGAATATCTATCAATTCCAGAAAATTACGAAAAAAGATGTAAACAATTATCATCAATTTGGGATAATCCAATGCATCGAGAAAATATGTCTAAAAAGATGTCTTCTCTAAAATGGTGCAATGATGGAATTAAAAATTACAGAAAATCTGTTGTTCCAGAAGGAATGACGTTAGGTAAATTAAAAAAATAAACTCGCACATATATTAGGCAAAAAATAGGCTATAGGCTCTGTTTGATCGAGGCGGCTCGATCCCCGTTGAGGGCGCAGTTTCCTGCGTTCAGAAGCTCGGGTGCCACAGACAAAAGCTAACTTCAGGCTTTAAAAGATGACGGCTCTGTGAAAAAGATCCAACCGTCATGGTAAGTATTTTCGCTAGAATGGGAATAACTGCCAACCGTAACTAATCGCGAAGCTGGTGTAGGGGGTTTAAGGGTTACCGCCTCCGTTCCGAAAGGAAATCACTTTATTCTAGTATGACCGAGCAGCTCAGATAATGCTCTATCATTCCATCGCCCGGAAACGGGCGAATTATGACTTCACAGTCTAGATAATATTAAAGAAGAAAGAAAAAGTAATTGCTTGAGTTTACGAAAGCAATTACTGATGAGCTTTAGCTCATCACTTAACAATGATTAAAAGAAAGGAAGTCCTGAAGTTTTAGTTGTTTCGAGATTTTCTTTTATAAGTTCCCCGATAGCTTCTCTATCTTCATTACCTAGTTGCCATGCTTCATCATAGGTTATACCACCTCGCATATACCAACAGATCTGTACTATATCTTTCCTAAGAGATTTTGATTCTCGTTCGAGCATGTCAACTTCACTGAGTATCTCCTCCATGCTCATATTAAGGAGTCTCATACGAAAAAATTTGATTGGTCAAACGTTATCGGAATTTCGTAGGACGCAGGAACACCTCTGTCGATATCTTCCTGAGGAGACTGAACTACTAATGGTTTGATACTGCTCTTGCGACGCATATCATTGACGTGATCCATTACTTTATTAAAATAACTCTTATCGGTGTTGTTAAAGAATTCCATTATCTGTTTCTTGTCAGTAACCTTAGCATCCGGAGTATCGATACTGATGACACTAGATATAAACAGATCTAGCGTAAAGTCTGTTAACTTTTTAAAAGCTAGATTAAAATGCACGAGTTTTTCATCATCGGGCATATTTTGGTCGTCTACTATCTTGAATATCCTCTGTTCTTGGAAAGTTTTCTGAGCATTAACAGTAAACTGCCTGTAGGTCATGGGGCGTATCTCTACAGTTATCTCATCATTTATGATCACGTACGGCTCGTATTCAAATACGATTAGCTGATCTAACAGTTCTCTGAGATTAACTTCATAGTCTCTCTCTTCTACGATAACAGGAACCTTAGTGGTTAATGTCATCCTCTCACCGTAGCTAGCCATCCTTATGGCTATCATGATAGCATCTAGGTCTATCTGCGGTACTGCCCAAGGATCTAGGATATTTGGTATACAGCTACGTATCACTTCAACAGTCGCATCACCATTGAGCAATGCATCTGGTGTTTTCATCATCATTTCGTCTTTTGCAGTGAGGGGAAACACAGGAACTTCTCCTGTGGAAGGCATATCTATTGTGCCTTTGGGATAGTAAGCGCCTTTGCTGGGCAAAGACAGATATATCTTAGGTTGCCTAAAATATTTCCTCAAAGGGTTATTAAGATCTTGAGCCACGGGTTTTCCTCCAATAAATAAGTTATATAATACTCTAGATATTTATATGAGTATATAACTGGTGAAAAATAATGGTTGAAATCCGTGGTGGTGGTACTCTCGATGGCGCACAATTAATTGATGCTGCTAGTGATTCTACTCTAAGAGAGCTTATCACTACGATACAGATGCAGGGCCAACAAGCAAAAGCTGCACAAGTTGATCAAACGGCTAAGCAGGTCAAAGCTGCGGATATCGATGCACTGACCGAATCAACTAAAAAATCAACCAAACAATTTGATGATACTAAAGAATCTACTAAATCATTTAAAGAAAAACTAGATGAGGTTGCTAAATCTCTAGGGTCCGCATCTGCTACTCTGGCTAGCAAAGGCATCACTAGTCTATTTGATTTCTTTAGTACAGGAATGGATTCATTTCGACAACTAAGCACGATAGGCACTGGATTCAATGGTAATCTAACTGAACTGAGTTCAGTTGCTCTTAATGCTGGACGTAGCGTAAGCGATTTCAGCAAGATAGTAATGGAAAACTCTACTACTTTAACTGCGTTAGGAGGTAGTGCCGAAGGCGGCGCTAGGAAATTAGCAGAAATTAGCGGACTTTTAACACAAGGACAGTTGTTGCAGAGAATGTCTGCTATGGGTATGACTATGAAAGATATAGATCAAGCTACCCAGGCTTACATGGAATCTCAGATGAGATTAGGAACCTTAACTAGACAAAATGCTTCTGCTATCGCTGAGCATACTGCACAATTTTCTGAAGGATTAGATGGTGTTAGTCGTGCATTGGGATTGAACAGAAGTGCGTTAGAAAAAGCTTCTGTTGATGTTGCAAAAGATCCTGTTATGAACCAGTTTGTACAAAATATTAGAGAAGCAGGCGGAAATGCTGAGAAAGCTTTTCAAAATCTAACAACTTTGACAGCAGCAGGCGGAGATAAACTTGCAAATGCGTTCGTACACGTTAGTAATGGTCTAGTAGGTAATGATACCCTTGCCCAGGCATTATCAGGTATCAACGGGTCAGTTAGGCAGACTATAGCTAATATATCAAAAGGAAATACAGATTTTGCTTCCAATGCACAATATCTTAAAGAAGCTGCTCAATCACAACTACGTGGATTAACAGAATCACAAATTGAAATAAATCCTAGACTATTAGAACTTAAAAAATTCGTTATAATGATGGAACAATATGGTAATGTATCACAATCTGCATTAGAAAGAGCAAAAGATGGATTGTTAGCTAGTTATGATAGTTTTGGAGGAAGATTAGCATCTTTAAGTACTACAATGGGCACTGCTTTAAATCGTTTAATGGGTGCAATAATCGATACTGATCTCTTTAAAAGTGTCGAAGCTGGATTGAATAGTTTAGCCAAATACTTAACCTCTGGTGAAAGTACACAAGCATTGAGGCAATTTGCTAATGGTTTAATGGAAGCATTTCAAAAAGTTTATTCAGCTATGAAAGAAGGATGGACTAATGGCACAATTTGGACTGCAATAACGGCAGGACTAAATTCTCTTTGGAATGATGTTGGCGGTGTATTAGAAAGAGAATTTACTAATATGTTCAATAGGTTTTTTGGAGGAAAGCCGGCAGCACCTATTAATGCAGAGCAGCAAAGTAATGATGCGGCTCGAACAGTTGAAACACGGGGACAAGAACAGAGGCAATCTTGGGATAAGATATTCACTGATGCTATAGAATCTATAAGACAAAAAGGTTTAGAATTTTTTCATTCGTTACCCACTGCACTTACTGAAGGAGTAAACACTGCTAGAGAATCTCTAAGTAGTGTTTTTGGGATGGTCAGTGAATTCGTATCAACCTTGCCGGAACGTGTGTCGTTTGCTAAAAAAGAACTGCAAAATATCATAGACAGCATTAGTTTAGATAGCATAGGACAAAAGATATCTAATTTTGCTAAAGAACTGCAAAATATCATAGACAGCATTAGTTTAGATAGCATAGGACAAAAGATATCTAATTTTGCTAAAGATATAAATTCTAGTATACAAACTATAGACCTAACTAAATTTAACGATTTTATGACGAATATCCGAGGATTAAGCCTATCATCCTTGACTGGAGAGATGGAAAGAGTACCAGGGATAGTGGCTAGGGTAAAGGAAAGTCTAACTGGATTTTCTGATGTTGTTAGGATAGAAATAGACAAATTAAATGAAATTTTCAAACCCGGCGCATCAGGCCCTGAAGCGATACAAAATATCAGCAGGGCACTAATGCAATTTGAAGGACCGTTGAGAACTTTAATTAACAACATAAGCGGATTGAACGGAGAAACTGCACAAACATTAACTTCTTCTTCTATCAGTAACGTATTGACTAGCATAACTGGTTTCATAGAAAAAACAACTCAGGGTATAAAAACTTTAGAAAATATTAACCCAGAACAGATGCAGAGAAACATGGGTGCTATACGTTCTATAGGCGTAGAAATGAGGCAGTTTTTTGATAATTTTGGCGTTGGAACAGCTTGGAGCACTTTTATCGGAAATGTGTCAGGCGCTTTTGATACTGTATCTGAAAACATAAAAAAATTACAAAATATCAATGTAGATGCAGTAAATGGTATCGTGACTTCGATGAATCAGCTCAAAGGTATAGGAGCTAGTTTAGGTGCAGATATACAGGGAGTTACTACATTTACAGAAAGTGTTAGTGTATTGAGGCGAGAGCTAGAAGCAGGTGCTTCTGCTGCTGAACGCATCAAAGCAGCAGCGGGAAGCTTACCTGCTGGTACTGGTGGCATAGCTGGAGCTAATAATTATAATCAAATAGATCCCAATCAAATATATCAAACAATGAGAGATATTAATGGTTCACTAGGTAGTTTAAACAATTATCTAAACACCATAGCAGCTAATTCTGCCGCACCGAGGGCTCCTGCTGTAACTCGTTGACAACAATAAATTCTCAACTTCGTAACAGATGCGATAAGTAATAAGATACGATGGAGAAATCGAGTGTCCTGGAAGAAATATTTTAGCCCTGTTAATAGAGATGGAAGGCTCAGCCCCCTTGGTAGTGATCCAGGTGGAAGCCAAGCATCAAAGACCAATTACAGCAGCTATCTCCCTGATGTTTATGTTGGTAATCCTAATCGTATCGAACGCTATCTACAGTATGATACTATGGATACAGACAGCGAAGTTAACGCTGCATTGGATATCATAGCAGAATTCAGCACACAGAAAAACAGAGAAAACAATACACCTTTTTTTGTTAGCCTAAGAGACAAAGCTACTAGCGTAGAACTTAAACTGATTAAAGAATATCTACAAAAATGGTGCAAGCTACAGCAGCTAGAGACACGAATTTTCCGTATTTTTCGCAATGTTTGCAAATACGGTGACGTTTTCTTCATACGAGATCCAGAAACTAAAAAATGGTTTTATGTTGATCCTGGAAAGATAACCAAAATCATAGTTAACGAAAGTGACGGAAAGAAACCCGAACAGTACGTTATACGTGATCTAAATCCAAATTTCCATAATCTAGTAGTAACTCAGATAAGTCCTAGTAATGCCACTAATCAACCAACTGGTACTGCTTATGCTAGTGGCGGAGCTGGTCCTCGCGGTATGACAGGTGCCTTCCCACAGCAGGCCGGAACTAGATTCAGCATTGGCCAGAACGAGATGGCTATACCTGCTAAACACATGGTACACATCAGTTTAAGCGAAGGTTTAGACAATAATTTTCCTTTTGGTAATAGCTTGCTTGAAAGTGTTTTCAAAGTCTACAAACAAAAAGAATTGCTCGAAGATGCTATCCTAATTTATCGTATACAGCGTGCGCCTGAGCGCAGGATATTCTATATCGATGTGGGAAATATGCCAAGCCATATGGCCATGCAGTTCGTAGAACGTGTGAAAAACGAGATACATCAGCGCCGCATACCTAGTTCAGTGGGTGGTGGTACTAGCGTCGTTGACTCTAGTTACAATCCTCTATCGATCAACGAAGATTACTTCTTTCCTCAAACAGCAGAAGGTCGTGGATCTAAGGTAGAAACACTTCCGGGCGGTACAAATCTCGGTGAAATCGACGATTTGCGTTATTTTACTAATAAACTGTTCCGTGCGTTGCGCATTCCTAGCAGCTACTTACCAACCGGATCAGACGACAGTGCAAACACGTTTAATGACGGAAGAGTTGGAACTGCTTACATACAAGAGCTAAGATTTAACAAGTACTGCGAGCGCCTACAATCGCTAATGGAAGGCGAAATCGACAAAGAATTTAAAGTTTATCTATATGAAAACGGAATCACTATAGATGACAGTCTTTTTAGTTTGAGATTTAATCCTCCGCAAAATTTTGCTGCTTACAGGCTTAGCGAGCTAGATGCGCAGCGTGTTCCAACGTTCCAGGCACTGGAGCAAATCCCCTATCTCAGCAAGAGATTTACCATGAAACGCTTCTTAGGACTCAGCCCAGAAGAGATAATGGAAAACGAAGCCATGTGGAAGCAAGAACATAAAGAAGTTTCTGCAGAACCAGTGCCTGCGAGCGCAGAACTACGTAGCGCAGGAATAACTCCGACAGGAATCCAGGACGCAATGAATCCTCAACCTGAAGGAAATCCTGAAGCAGAACAGGCAGCACCCGGTGGTGCAGCAGCGCCTATGGCAGGACAAGCAGCACCTAGTGGAGTGATGGCTCCAGGCGCTGCTCCAGGAATGTAAGATAAATAAGATTATGATATTACGTGAATTATTTTACTTTAACAACAATCAGAAAGAAATGAGTCAGGACGATAGATACGATCCAGATCGAGATGATTCTGTGGTTAAAAAAGGAGATACACGCAAGATATCACTAACTCTAAAACAGATCAATCGCTTGAGAAAAGCTAGCGATCTGCACGAATTAGAGACGCAGAAAGACAATGATTTTTTTAGCAAAATGTATGCGGCCCCCCCTCCACAACCCGCAGCGTGATGATAAATAAATTTGTGCAACGAAGTGAAAGCAACAGTTTATGACTGTTGTCATATAATTTTCAAAATCCTTCGTTTTTGGCCTATTTCCACACCATCCTTTTCACATTCATTTAAATAATACGACAGCCTTAGCAACCAAAAAGGAGACACTGATGGCCAGCGTAAACAAGTTTGAACAGCTGCTCGAGTACGTAGTAAACGGCGAGCAATCAAAAGCAGAGGAGCTATTCCACGCACTAGTGGTAGCTAAATCCCGTGAAATTTATGAAAACCTCATCAATGAAGAAATGGAAGAGGAAGAAATGGATGAAGCCATGGAAGAAGAAGACATGGACGAATCTATGGAAGAAGAAGATATGGACGAATCCATGGATGACGACAGCGGCTACGGCGGCGACGAGACCGATGATATGGTCGACGATATGAAAGATCCAGAGGGTGATGAGCCTAGCGACGACGATGAATCAGACCATATGGGCCACGATGAAGGTTCAGAAGATGATCGTCTAAACGATCTAGAAGATGCACTAAACGACCTTAAGGCAGAGTTTGAAATGCTAGTTAAGGGCGAAGAGCACGAAGAAGAAGGTGATCCAAGTCACCACGGTGATGTACACATGAGCGATATCGAACACGATATGCAGGGTGGTGGTCACGACGAAATGGGCGGCGGAATGTTCGAAGAAGAAATCGAAGAGATCGCAATGAGCCCAGCAGAAATGATGCGCGAATATGTTGATAAGATCGGCGAGCCATACAAGAGCGGCAACGGTATATCAAATACTAAAGAAGGCGGACACGTTGGAGCACAAGCTGGTTCAGTAACTGGTACTACTAACACTAAGTCAGTAGTTGCTAAGAAGAACGACATGGGTGGCACAACTGCTAACATCGCACGTGGTGGCGAAGCTGGTAAGGGTGGTACACAGGGTGGCTTGCTAAACCCAACTACTAAGGAAGAGAACTTTGGAAACATCAATGTTCCAGGCGGAAAAGCTGGTAAGACTGGTTTCACACACCGAGTAAGTGACGGACACGGCACTGAGAAAAAGGGCAAGGGTGAGACTGGCGGAACTAACACAAAGAGCCTCTTTAGGTAAGGAACTGATAAGTGAAATATCTTCAAGAACACTTAACATTCGACCAAGCAGGAATGGTCGTTGAGAGCGATGAAAGAGACGGAAAGAATCTCTATATGAAGGGGATCTTTATCCAGGGTGGCGTGCGTAACGCCAACCAACGGGTTTATCCTGTTTCCGAAATTGCTAAGGCTGTCAAAACACTTAATGACCAGATAGCCGGCGGATACAGTGTGCTAGGAGAAGTAGACCATCCACAAGATCTAAAGATTAATCTCGATAGAGTTAGCCACATGATCACAGAAATGTGGATGGAAGGTTCCAATGGAATCGGCAAATTAAAGATTATGCCAACTCCAATGGGTCAGTTAGTGAAAACACTAGTTGAATCAGGTGTAAAGCTAGGTGTCAGCAGCAGAGGTAGTGGCGAAGTTTCAGAAAACGGTACAGGTCAAGTTAGCAATTTCGAGATCATTACTGTTGATGTTGTCGCACAACCTTCAGCTCCTGGCGCCTATCCCACACCGATTTATGAACACCTCATGAATACTAGAGGTGGTAACAAGGCATTTAATTTAGCACAGCAGGTTAGGCAAGATCCCAAGGCACAGAAATTTTTAAAAGAACAACTCGTAAATATCATACGAGGGCTCCAATAAAGTAGGAGATACACATATGTTGGAAGTATTAAAACAGCTATTTGAGAACAATGTGGTTTCCGAGGACATAAAAGCGGAGATCGAAGAGTCTTGGAACAAAAGAATCCAAGAAAATCGCGACCATGTTACTGCAGAGCTTCGTGAAGAATTTGCACGTAAGTTTGAACACGAAAAGTCAATAATGGTAGAATCACTTGACAGGATGCTTTCAGAGCGCCTCTCAACTGAGATATCAGAATTTGTTGAAGATCGTAAGCAACTTATCGAGGCCAAGGCCACTTATGCAAAGAAAATGAAGAAAGATTCGGCTATGATGAAGGAATTTGTATTCCGTAGTCTAGGAAACGAACTTTCAGAATTACACGAAGATCACAAGAGAATGTCAAGTAATTTCGCAAAGCTAGAAGAGTTCGTAGTGACTCAGTTAGCTAGGGAAATCTCAGAATTCCATATAGATAAGAAGGACGTAGTTGAGACCAAAGTTGCTCTAGTAAGAGAAGCTAAGGCACAACTTGATGCAGTGAAATCAAACTTCATCAAGCGTTCAGCTAAGATGGTTGAAGAGACAGTTGTAAAGACTCTAAAGACAGAGATGCATCAACTGAGAGAAGACATTAGCTCTGCAAGAGAAAACGATTTTGGTCGTAGGCTCTTTGAAGCGTTTGCTTCGGAATATACACACAGCTATCTCAACGAAAAGAGTGAAGTTAAGAAGGTAATTGCAGTACTCCATCAGAGAGAGCAAGAGCTTGCTGAAGCTTATTCACATATCAATCAAACATCACAGTTGGTTGAAAGTAAAGAAAACGAGATTGCACGTATGCGTGACTTAACACAGCGCAAAGAGATCATTAGTGAACTCTTATCACCGCTAGGAAGAGATAAAAAGGACGTCATGGCTTCACTATTAGAAAGTGTTGCTACACCAAAGCTACGTTCTGCATATGACAAATACCTACCATCAGTATTAAACGAAGGTACGTCAACAACTAAACAGGCACTTACTGAATCCAAGGCAGTTACAGGCAATAAACAAGTTGAAACTTTAGATGCTGCTACCAGCAACATCATAGACATCCGTAGACTAGCGGGATTAAAATAAGGAGTTATGAAAACAATGTCAACACTATTAGAAAGCCGCTGGCACGAGACTAAAGAGGCACTACTAGAAGGCCTAAATGGTACTCGTAGATCAGTGATGGGGGTTACACTCGAGAATACACGCAAGTATCTCGCAGAAAGCGCCACAGCTGGAGCAACATCAGCAGGTAACGTTGCCACCCTAAACAGGGTGATTCTTCCAGTAATTCGTCGTGTTATGCCGACAGTTATTGCAAACGAACTAGTTGGCGTACAGCCAATGACTGGTCCAGTAGGACAAATCCACACATTACGTGTGCGCTATGCAGACACTAACGCATCAGCTGGTGTTGTAGCAGGCGAAGAAGCACTAAGCCCATTCAAGATTGCTTCTGCTTACTCAGGTAATGCTACCCAGAGTAATCCAAAGGCAAGCTCAACAGCTACTCTTGAAGGCGCTGCTGGTAACCGTCTAAGCATCCAGATCTTAAAGCAGATCGTAGAAGCTAAGACACGTAAGCTATCAGCTCGTTGGACTTTTGAATCCGCACAGGATGCTCAAGCACAACAAGGTATCGATATCGAAGCAGAAATCATGGCAGCACTTGCTCAGGAAATCACTGCTGAAATCGACCAGGAAATCCTAACATCACTACGTAACTTAGCTGGTTCACCAACTGAAGTTTACGATCAGGCTGCTGTTTCAGGTACTGCTACATTCGTTGGTGACGAACACGCTGCTCTAGCTGTTCAGATCAATCGTGTTGCTAACCTAATCGCACAGCGCACACGTCGTGGTGCAGGTAACTATGCTGTTGTTACTCCATTCGCTCTAACTATCCTACAGAGCGCAACAACTTCAGCATTTGCTCGTACAACTGAAGGTACTTTTGAAGCACCAACTAATACTAAGTTCGTTGGTACTCTAAACAGTGCGATGCGTGTTTATGTTGACTCATACGCACAGGATAGCACTTCAATCCTAATCGGTTATAAGGGTTCAAGCGAATCAGACGCACCTGCGTTCTACTGCCCATACATTCCTCTAATGTCAAGCGGTGTCGTACTTGATCCAACTACTTTCGAGCCAGTCGTAAGCTTCATGACACGTTATGGTTATGTAGAGCTTTCAAATGCTGCATCATCACTAGGTAATGCTGCTGACTACCTCGGTCTAGTAGGTATCACTAACGGAAACGTAAAGTTCTCCTAATATCTTTAGGAAAACAAATATCAAAAGCGAGTGGAAACACTCGCTTTTTTTATGACTAGCACTTGACATACAGCTATTGTTTGTTAAAATAAAATATGATACCAGAAATTAAAGATCCACAAGATTGGTATACCGTTGAGCTAATGTTAAAGCAGATGTCTCGCAATCTGCCAGAATTTCGCCATGATTATTTTAAACTAGTTAAAAATATTGAAACTAAAATCACTGAATTAGGAAAAATTGATATCGAATTACGTAATAGATATTCGATTACATACAAACAAAAAAGAACAGAAAAATTACGTGAAATAAACGATGCAATACGTATGTTCTCCAAAATGCATCTAATAGCTTCTCTAGCTAAAAGATAAATACATATGCCTCGAATGGTTTATGCGGTAATCCATCCGCGTAGAGCTTAGAACGCTATAAAGGAGAAAAAAAATGGCACGTTCATTAAATAAGAAATATTTTGGTAATAGAAACGTAGGTGCTGACGACACATTAACAACAGGTGAAGTACTTACAGCCGGTGCAGAAATTGGTGGTGAAGGTATTGCTAGTATTAACTGGGCAAGCCTCGGCACATTCCGCACGACTCCAGTAGGTTTGGCACTTCCAGCCCCAACAATAGCAGGCGGTGTACAAGCAGTTTGGAGTGCAATTACATATCGTGTTAACGGTGTTGTAACTTCAGCAGGTAAAACAAACTTAGCAGTAGGTTGGAAAGGAACTAGTTCATTCTTTCCAGGCATGATTGCAGTTGTAACTAGCGTATCCGGTTCTAATGCTGTATTCAGTATCCTATCAAGTGATGGTGGTTCAGCAGGTAGCGATCTTAGTTCTGTTCCAAACAGTGGAAACACGAATACAATTACTTTAACAAAATCAGCAGGCGGTGGTACAGCAGGAACATTTACTGTTGACGTTAATTTACAGATTGTTCCAATGACTATTGTTACTCAAGGATCTGGCTACACTGGTTCAGAAACATTTACTGTTACAGTAGCAGGCGGTATGGATCCCCCAGCTGGAACTATTGTATTAACTACTGATACTGGATCAGTTGGTTCAGTAACTAATCGTGAAAATGCAATCGTTGCTTATGCTTATATTGGTAGTTCTCTAGTTGAAGTTGATATCCAACGCCAAGTATCTTCAAAGCGTTATCGTGTAAACAAGAGCGGTGACACTAGCAGAGAAGGTGCAAGAATTGCTCGAATACGTTATGATGCTGTAGCAGATGGTACTAAAGGGTATACTGCATCGGAAGGTGTTGAATTAAATATCGTTGCTATTGATAGCGATGGCGGAACATATCTAGTTCGCAAGCTAACAAATCATAACGCTGTTGTAGTTCCAATGGCAATCAGTCGTCTAAGCTCAAGTGCAGGCGTACAGTTTCCAGCAACGACAGATGCCTACGGAATCGTGCGCCATAAGAGCGTTCCTTGGACTTTCAACGGAACAACTGCTCCTAAGGTGCTTAACGAACGTCCATTGCTACAATCTGGTGTAAACGTAAAGCTTGAGAACGCTTAAGAAGGACTAAAATGACAGCCAATGTCGTAAGAGTTAACAGCAACTACAAAATCCAATCAATCGAGGGTGGTCAAATCATCCTCGATACTGGACAAAACCCTGACGGTAGTTATGGTACTGTAAATGTTATTGGTAATTTAAGCGTCATCGGTGAAGCTACTGTTATTACCAGTAATGTTGTTAGCATACAAGATGTTATAATCACGTTAAATGTAGGTGAAAACGGTAACGGTGTAACCGGATCTATATCAGAACCTCATCAAAGCGGTCTTGAAATCGCTAGAGGAACTGCTATTACTGGTGTTGCTAAATGGTTATGGGATGATTCTCAAAACTGGACTAACCCACATTCTAATACTATACAAAAAGGTATGTGGGTTAGTAGCACAGCTAGTGGCGGATTGAATGGAATACAAACAAATGCTATCACTACTGGAAGCACAGGAGACAATCTATATCTGTTAAGTTCCGGTACTTCAGTAGTTTCAGTTACTGGAACTAGCAGCTACGAAAATCAAGTTTTAGACTATAATAACGGTTTAGTTTACAAAGATAAAGATATTATTCCAAATATAAAAGCCGTAACAGATAGGATATCATATGATCTGACTAACTTCTCTAGTAATTTTATTAGGAGAAATGATAGTAGCATATCGATATATGATAGCAACATAAGTGAGAAAATTGTTAGTTATAATACAGGTGGAAATTCTGTGTACATTACATTAAACCATTTTCCTACTTCAAATACTTCTTTACAAATTACTACGTCATCATATGTTACTATAATTGGCTCAAATAGTATTAATTTAAATGGCACTTGGCCGGTTATTACTGCGGTAGCAAGCGCATCGTATTTTGTTATACAGATAGCAGTACCTAGCAGCTATTCTGATTTACCTTGGTCCGGAAATATCACTATACAATCTTATAATAGTAATGTACAAATAATATTAGATAGCAGCACTGTTGCTTCATTTTATGGAAATTATATAAACTTATTTGATGTATCTATAGCTAACGATACTATATCTACTGTAACATCTGGGAACGATCTTGTCTTGCAAGGGTTAGGAAGTGGCGCAGTAAAAATAAACGATACGCTCACACTAACTAACCAAAGCGCTCCTAGCTCAACAGCTAATACTACTAAGGTCTATTCGGCCGCCCACGGTGCAGGTAATACAGGATTATTTTTTGTAAATACTTCATATAGCGATGAGTTTATTAGCAAAAAGAAAGCTATCGCTTTCAGCATACTAATGTAAGGTAAAGATAATGGCAATAGCAAATGTTCCAGTAGGAAATACAAACACAACGATTTATAACAGCTCTGGCGATTTTCTGATCGCTACTATGATATTCTGCAATACTACTAATTCAACATCTGCCAATCTAACACTTTATCTTGTTCCTAGCGGAGGTAGCGTAGGAACAGGTAGCATGATAGTGAACACACTAACGATCCCTCCAACAGAAACAGTTTTCTTTGATACAGAGAAATTAGTATTAGCTAGTGGAGATACTATAGTTGCTATAAGTTCTGTAGCAAGCACTATCACTTGCACTATAAGCACGGTGGCTATCTAAATGAGATTCCTTAAAGCCCAAAACTTAAACAAATATAGGAGGACTGATCAAACAGTTTCTTATGATCGTTTTGGACAGATAAATTTAAAAACCACTCTCAGTCTGTTGTTGCCCGTAGGAACAACTGGACAAGAACCTGCTAGTCCAGTAAATGGTGAGATAAGATATAATAATAGCACCAATGAGATTGAAGCATATTCTAATAATGCGTGGAGGGCGTTGAGATATAAAGAACCAACGCAAATAACTATACAGGCACTAGCAACTGGTGACTATGCCACGACTGTATTTGGACCACTGACTCCAACTAGCCAATCTAATTATCCTAATAGCAATGGCATAACGGTATATGGTGTTAACTATGGTGCTAATATAATGGTATATGTAGAAAACGTATTCCAGATTTTTGGAGTCAACTATACTGTCGTACAGAATCCTGTAGGATTTGTTAACGGTTGGTATCTGTCTTTCGTAGAAGCTCCTCCAACAAAACCAATAACGGTCATATACGGTTTCGATAACTGATACGCTATAAATATAGTGTGAGGTAAACATATGAGCCAATTAGCTAGGATTTCGGGTCCGTTATTAACAAACAATCTCTTGCGCAACGGAGTAGATCTAGCGTTTGAAACTAGCCTACTTTATCTAGATGTTGCTGATAATAGGATAGGTGTAAACACCGCTGGTCCTACTAGAGATTTGACTATCGTAGGAACTACGAATATAGCGAACGATCTAATTGCTACTTCAAAGGCAAAAGTCGCTAACATAGCTTTTGGTCCTGATAACAATATCTCTACTATTACCGGCAGTTTATTTTTATCTGCTACTACGATAACTAGCGCAACATTAGCGACCGATAATCTGCTGATTAGCAATAATGAAATACAATCTATAATCAACAATTCCGATATCATAATAACAGATGCGAATGGCTTCAACATATATTCTAACACAGTCAATCACGGTGATATGGAAGTCACCGGAAACATATTGATTGATACTAATCTGCACGTTTTTGGTAACCTAAATCTTGGATCTAATTCACAAGCAACTGATGATATAACATTTAGCGGTGAATTAGGTAATGATCTTTTTCCTACTCGAAACAATTATTACCAATTAGGTTATCATAATGAAAAATGGAAAGACGTTTATCTAGGTACTGCGGCGATCAGTTCAAACATAATTATAGATTCTACAGGTTTGATAAACACCATAACTTCAAATTCTAGCTTGACTCTTTCGGGTATGTCAGGTAATGTTATCGTTGGAAGTTTACAATTTAATAACAATATAATAGCATCAACTGCTACTAATAGCACAATCACAATCACACCAGGATCTGGTGCTAGTGCAGTTATTAGTAGTACTAGTGCTATGCAGATTCCGGTAGGTTCTGAAACTGATAGACCTTCTATGTCTAGTGCAGATATAAGATATTCAACTACTGATGGTAGATATAGGGGCTATGGCACAAGCAATATAACATTTGGTGGAATATTTTCAGACGACAGGTTAACATATGTTACACCTGAATCAACATTAAATGCTAACGACAAAGTCATAAATTTTACAATAAATGGA
>Ga0007816_1000054_pt1 | contig 33296 bp, 30 predicted proteins | sample CryBogCBE27Jul09_FD_71213 | JGI IMG/M metagenome (GOLD analysis project Ga0007816, IMG submission 71213) | Freshwater microbial communities from Crystal Bog, Wisconsin, USA - CBE27Jul09 | ecosystem: Environmental > Aquatic > Freshwater > Lake | place: Crystal Bog, Wisconsin, USA | collected...
GCTAAAGACCTGGGTCTATTCTTTACCTTTTGCCAAGATAGAGCTAGTCAGTTTCTTTTTCACAGATCACTACTGCCCCCTAAAATATCACAGAGACTTCAATTACTTTCCCGTGGAGCACGGCGATCGGCCCGAGATACCAGATTCACAGCACGACTTCATATGGTTGCGCTGGGATAAACGCAAGAGTTTCTGTTTGTTTGATATAGCGGACGATGGTACCGTCAATGAAATGATTCCAGTAGAAGGATACAGTGCAGCGTTTAATCACTACAACTGGCACGGTAGCACGGACATACTAGACAGGGCCACGCTCAGCATGAAGGTCGAAGGTGCATTTACAGATGAGTTTAAGAAGATAGCCTATGGATTATAATCCACCATTACCTAACTACATTGATTTGAAACAGCTGTTCAAGGGCAACATAGAGCGCATCAACAGCAAACACGCTAACCAATATGCGCTAGATGACCAAGGCAACCGTATCGTCTACTTCTCCGGAGAAGATAAACCAGAACTATTTGAAAACAATCTAGACAAACAACCTGCCGATTGGCACTATAGGCATAAACAAGTTACCTATAGATGCAATTCTAGATTCTATCGCTGCGCAGAATGGGACACCGTCGATTGGGCTTCTAGCGTAGTATTGTTTGGTTGCAGCCAAGTACAGGGGCAGGGCCTAGCTGAAGATGAGACTATAAGCGAACAGCTAGCACAGCTATTAGGTCGACCTGTGATCAATCTCGGAGTAGGTGGGTCGGGTATGATGTATAATCTTCATAATAGTCTACTGCTAATGAAAAACTTTCCCACACCCTGGGCTGTGGTACAGCAGTGGCCCAATGCGGATCGCATACACGTCTTTAGTGATTATCTAATGACGATGGGTCCATGGGATCCGGACCAGCACCCTCTGTTTATGTCCTGGAACCAAGATGCTAGCAATGCACAGCTACAGGCGATCTTTGTTAAAGAAATGAGCGAAACGCTGTGGAAAAACCGCACTAGGTATTATTCATTAACACAGTCTTGGCATACCGCGCAAGCTATAAATTGCGATTGGGTGGAAAGAGTAGATTTTGCTAGAGATCTAGGACATCCGGGACCATTGACTGCGGCTGCCGTTGCTGGATATATCGCCAAACGATTAAGCTGATAGATCGTAAAAGAATTCGCTAGAGATAAATCCTCGATCAGTGATCTTGTCTAGCGTTATAATGCCTCTAGCGAATCCTGTGGTTAGATTCAATAGATATCCGTTTTCGATAGTCTGTATCAGCTTATTGGTTAGGATAGGGTGTGTAGATCTCAAGAAATGTCCAGCCCTGGGATCTCTCCTCACCAGCTGCTCTATCCGGCTGCGATCTGCCTCATCTATCTCTTGATAGCTTATAGAAACAAGAGATCCTATCGCGAATCTTAGATTAGACCATCTATCAGTCATATCTCTATAAACATCTTCTGTTTCTGGAAAGCAGGCCATCACTATGATCTTAACACCTTTGCCGGCTAGATCATTTAGATTATACAAGAAGTTTATCAATCCGAGATCCTGATTCCTAGGATTGTCTAGGTACATTATGAATTTCTCAAAAGCATCTCGTTCATCTCTGCCATAAGGATGCTCTTGATGATCAAAGCTCCAGGCGTGTGATAGCATAGGTCTGTCACGGAAGAACCATTGCCTGATAACGTGTGTTAAACAGACTATCACTACATCTCCGGGTAGTATATCGTTTCTAACAGATTCGACTCGATCATATGTATAAGATAAGCTAGTCGATCCTAGTGCCAGATTACGTACAGGTTGATTGAAATGTTTTGCCACTGCTTCTGTCCAAGCAAAGCTAGTATCTCTACCGCCGCCATCGATCTCTGCGTAGCTGTCTCCAAATATCCAAAACGTCATAGGTCTTCCGGACTCTCTATATTGTTAAGCAGTTCTCTCAGCTTTGAGCTTCCGACATTAGCACGTACCTTGGCCATCTCTCGTATAGGATCGGCTTCTGTCTTTTGTGCCGGAGTAACCGTAGTACGATTCTTGATGCTTTCAGCGATACGATTGCGACCACCGGTTGGATTGCTATCTTCGTCCTGCTCATCGCAGTCTGTGATACGCAGCGTATCTGGATCAAACGCTAGATCAACTTTCTGCCCTACGCCGCTACTACTTCTAGTCTTCATAAACTGTATCTGATAGCGTCCGCGCTCACGCATAGCACGGCTAGTAAAGATACCAATCACGTTATCTGCTGTTTGGATCTTAGATAGTCCACCACTGATATGGCTATGATCGAACTCTACTTCTTCCACTGCTGCTCTGTTCAGCTGGCTTGCTGTTACAGTGATGGCACCAATCTCCATAGCAAAGTTTCGCAATTCCTCACTCACATACTTGTCCTTGATGAATAGATTCTCAGGACTGATCTTGATCGATATGGGCATCAGTAGATCTAGATAATCGATCAAGATAACATCTGGAGTATGTCCTTTGCGTATGCTGTACTCTTTGACATAAGCACGTAGATCATTTACATTCTTACCGCTGGGCATATACTTGACCTGTATAGCTCCGCTGCGCTTGCCTGCCACCCGTACTTTTAGTTCTACTTCGTCTATGCTCTTAAAGATCTCACGGGTAGTGATACCTGTGATCATGCTATCAATGCGCATACTAGTCAGTGCTTCACTAAGTTCGAGCGTAACATACAATACATTAAGTCCAACACTCGCAAAGTTAACAGCTAGATTCTGCAAGAACAGACTCTTGCCTGCGCCAGATCCTCCACAGAAGATGTTAAGCTCACCTCGATTGAATCCACCATATAGCTTCTGATCAACAGCTTTCCATCCTGTGCTCAACTGTCCGTTGTTGTCTTTAAGCATCAGCAGTCGCGCCCTAGGATCAGCAAAGTAGTCTGTGCCCATATCTTTAGCTAGACTTATCTGCACTGCTGCTTTGATCTTGGCTTCTACTGGACCATACTCGCCTTTTTCTAATAGGTCTGCCGACTCTAAGATAGCCCTTTCCAGCGCCTTATGTCTAGAGAATCTCTCAAATTCATCTAGCAACCAGTCATAGTTCTCTTTAGGAACATCTGTAGCATCCGATAGGTCTAACCCGGTCTCGGCCCTGATGATGCGTAGCTCGGGCATCACCTTGTATTTGTCAACATAAGTCTTTAGGTAATCTGCTGTAGATTTCAATCTACGATCAAAGTTCTCGCTGTCAAATATGTTCTGGCAACGCACAAATGTTTCTGCATCTGCCAAGAACATTTCAAGATAGAGTTTCTGTATGTCGTAATTATAATCTGCCATAGTTTATTATACTATCTCCCTGTTGGTATAGCAATCTTATTTTTCGTAAGTGTGTACGTTTACATTGTATCGTTCTTCGAAACACTTCGCACCCCAGAGATCGTTTACCATAGGTTGTCCTTTGATGTTTAGGCTTGTGTTTAATAATACAGGACATCCGGTTAGTTCATACCATTCTTCTAGTAACACACGTAGTCCATGATTGCTATACGGTACAGTCTGTACCCTGCAGGTTCCATCTACGTGTAGTGCTGCAGGTATAGATTCTGGTTTCAGACACTTGACTGCATACTGCATATATCTAGAATCTTTACCTTTTAAATCAAAATACTCGTCGGCTAGCTCTTCTAATATCACGGGTGCGAAAGGTCGGAACTGTTGTCTCTGTTTGATCGTGTTGACTTTCTCTTTCATATCTAGTGTAGTAGGATCTGCTAACAAACTACGATTTCCCAGTGCCCTGGGACCAAACTCCGCAGAACCATTAGCTACTCCGACGATGCCTGTAGTCGTTAAATCTAGCAGGGCTTTTTGTACGGGATAGTTGCCTGATATATTATGTCCCCAAAAACAGTGATTCCACTTTATATGTTTCTTCTTGTGTGCCAGTACAGCACCAACAGCCGATCCACTATCTCCTGGATTAGGAAATATCCATACATCTTTAAACTGTCGCCAAGCTAACACATTTGCCACACAGTTAAGCGCACATCCTCCAGCTAATGCTAGATTATCGCTACCAGTATGGTGTCTGGCTATCATCAACAGTTTCTCAAATTCTCTCTCGTATATCCACTGTGTAGCAGCGGCTATATCAAATAGATCCTGTGTAGTGTTTAAGCTAAACAACCAATTAGCATAGCCCCTATGCAGGTTTTTCTTTACTCCGTCATTGGAGAACATATCTGCATACATTTGATCCTTGAGCCTGTGTGGATCTCCATATGCGGCCATACCCATGAGTATGTACTCGTCTTCTTGAGGTTTAAGTCCGACACGCTGTGTCATAGCACTGTAAAACAGTCCGAGGCTATTGGGATAGGACCTAGTCCAAACTTTCTTTAGCTTAGAGTCGCTAGCTTTCCATACACTAACAGTATCCCATTCTCCGATGCTATCTACTACTAGAACAGCGCATTCTCTGAAACGAGAAGTATAGTATGCTGCTGCGGCGTGAGACAGATGATGATCCGTGTAAGTGATATTAGCAGTTATATCTCGATCTTCTAGATAAGTCCTAATATCGTTATCTCGCCATTTCCAGCCCTGCCCTGCCCACAGCTGTCTAAATGTTTTACTAAGAGGACGCTCATACCAAAATACTTCTTTTGGATCACCATATTTTTTCTTCAGGTACTGTACCATACTAGCGGGTATGTTAGCGTCATTCTTTATCCCGCTAAAACGTTCTGTTTGGCTTGCAAACATCAAACTGTTATTGTCAAATACTGCTACAGCAGCGTCGTGGCTATTAGCCGAAATTCCCCATGTGATCATTTGTATATAAACGGGTCCCTTTTGCGTAGTTCAGCTAATCTCTTCTTGTATCGTTGCTTGTCTTTAAAGACCTTGTAAGGCCAAGAAATTAAATTCCAAAGTTCTATCAAGAAAGTTTTCATAACTTCATCCTCAGTTTAATTTTTAGATCACTAGTTTCTACATTTTTGCATATACTTAGCATGGTAGCTAAACGGCCGTATTTTAAAACTGCATCACCTGCATCCTTAATATCCTCGGCCCATTCTGGAAATGCCACCGCCCACCCTAGTTCGATAGCCTGTCGTATCATAGATTCTCCAGCTTTATCTCGATCCGGAACTACTATTACCTGTCTACCTAAGCTGTTGATCTGCTGTGCTTGCTGTGCTGATATCTCATTAGTCAATACAGCGACACCTCCTAGTAACACTGCATCTATGCTACCTTCAAATACCAAAACAAATTTACGATCATATCCCTGTCGATCTAGATTGAATACTAGGTGCGCAGGATGCTCTGTTAGATACTTAGGATTTCCCTTGCCACATTTACGTGCGATATAACCAACAGGTTTTTGATCTACAGTCAGCGGTATGATAAATCTATCTGCATATCTCTCACTCCAATAGAAATCAAAGTCATCTAGTGTTAGCCCCCTTGAATAGATATATTCAACTACTGGAATAACACGCTCTTCTCTTGTTATTAGATCTGCATCTATCCGTTGGCTGTTAGGTGGAAAGTCACGAGGCACGAACACAGGTAGGGTTATAATGCCGTTCGTATCTGTTAGCTTACCTGCTTCTATCTTCATGCATTCAAACGCTAGGCGATTGATCTGCTCATCCGATGCCCCGTTCCAACGGAATAGGTCTTTCATACGTGCGCCTAGATTCCTACCTGGTCTCCAACTGGCTTTCCATCCGCAGTTAAAACAATGGTAGCTCACACCATTGTCGTCTGTGCGTTTCACACCACCGCGCTTCTTGGTATCTCGGCTTTCACCATTGTGTACACAGCAGGGAGCATTAAAACTAGTCCACCCGTTAGGTGTAGTTTTTTTATTAGAAATTAATGCTAACAGTTCGTCATGGAGGTCCATGAGTATATATTAGCTTCTATATAGGATTTTGTCAACCGTTCCTGTGTTAGTGATGTCCGGTTCAACACGGAATCTTACAAAGCCAAACACGCCATAGAAATTGATATAGTTTACGGTATCAGATGGCTGTATAGGTTGGCTAGTCAATGTAGACCATTTAACAACATCACCTATAGCATTTTCCATAGACACTTCTATGTTTACTGCTCCGTAGAAATCGGTACTGTTTATCTGTGCCGTATGAAGAGCGTTGTTGTTGCTGTTCTTTTCTGGATCAGCATAGATAGCACTAGTATATAGACTGCGATCTGGTTGTTGATAACTTAGTTGATCGCTAGTAAAGAAATCAGTAATAGCAACACTAGGTAATACCTGAGGAAAACTGTTGGCTACTACTTCTACTGCTACCGTAGGTCCAAACTGGCTATCTCCATAGAGTATGCTCTTAACTCCGTAAATATCGACTAGGTAAACGCTATACATATATTTTCCGCTATTGATAGGTTCGAGATCGGCTTCTGGTATAGTTAACCTCACTAGGCTATTTTCCGGACCCTGTAGCGTATACTGCATCTGATATATTAAATTGCTAGTATCTCGATCGAGCAACAACCAGTAGAGGGTAGAACCAACAACATTAAGTAACTTCTGATCATTGTTTAAGAGCCTAAGTTCAAAAGTGTTATCTATACCTTTATGTAGTCGCAGTGTCCTAGCATACATTTTTCTATATCCTGTCTGAACGGGATCCAAATTAGAGTAAAGGTCTTGGCGATTTGGGTATAAATACGCGGACTGTTTAATCATCTTTAAGGATCCTTTTTTATATTTATGACTAATTTAACTGAAAAGATACAAGATCAATTTCCGTTTATAACTATTCTAACATATGGTAATCAAGAATATGTATGCATAGTTATCAATCAAGATACGAGCATCACTAGCATTTACGATTATAATATCTTAAAAAGCGAAAGCGATAAGAAATTATTTTTAGAAATGGGTGAAGCTTGGTGGTGGGAATCAAATCGTATGCTGCCCATCAACATATATCTGCGTAAAGAAATGGAATATTTTAAATATGCTATTAAGAATTTTAGCACCAAAGATGTTAATGTATCAATTGGTCCTATAGTTAATCTTCACAACATAATGCTAAAACGTGTTAAGAGAAGGCACGTACAGTTAGTTCGACGTCGTTAATAATTGCTCACATATTAGATTAAGCTGCACTACGATAGCACAAGCATATGCGATAGCGTGTGATCTCTTAAAGAAATATTGATCTTCAGCAGGTCTCTCCCATACTTCTCTCATTATTTCATTCCAACTTTTTTCATTTAAATATCTTTTAGCAGGACGTATGATAGCTAATACTGCTGCCAGCTGTTCTATGCTAGTTGGTTTTAGCTTGCTCACTAGATCATAGTGTGCATTGATATGGAATAACTTTTCTACTATTTCTCTGTGTTCTAATAGAATCCACAATGGTTCTATATTTAATAAACGCTGTAAATGCTCTTCGTTCTCAACCCCATCATATATGCTGACATTGAGGAAGTCTATCTTGAAATAGCCTCTCGATTCTGCTGTCTCATAATCTATAGTAGACAGGTTAGTAAAAGGATCGTGAGGTATCTCTTGCGCATAGATTCCAGTATTATGCTTGACAGACTTCCCTTTATCTTTCCGCATCGCCACGCGATGATCTATTAGATCTAATATCTTGTTGCGATCTGAAAAATCAATGTCGATATCCATTAATGCTCCGTGTCGCTATTAAAAAGTAATAATGGTAAGTGATTAGTTAAGTATTCAGCAAATTGCTCTAGTTGTTCTTTGCCTTCGAATCCTGTAAACTTTACATAAAGTACACCAGAGTCTTCATCGGTTAATACTTTATACTTTAGATCTACAGCTTCAACAGAATTTTTTCCCATAGTGTCGATATACATTAAACCCTCGCTTCCTTGATCATGTTTTTTACAAATTCAAGGTCTGACACGTGATTCTTAAAGCGATCGTTCCAAAAAACCAAATCTATCATAGGAGCGATAGTCTGTAATTGATCATCTGTCATCTTCTTAAGTGATGCGATTCCATTATCGCAATTTAACAACACCCAAGGACTGACCTTGCCGTCTCGAATATCATAAGTTAATCTATTCAAATTAGCATATAAAAAGTAATGGTTCCACTGTGCGTTATTCTTGTCTCCCCACTCGCACATAGTATTTATTGTGCGTTCGCAGGCAGACTCCACTTGCTCACTCTTTATTAGGTCTAGCACATATTTGTCATATAGTTCTTCTCTGCACCATTTGTCTAACGGAACTCCGCTCTTGACGATCCAATCTATATACCTATCTGGATAGAGAGGATTAACATTGCTCATAAAGCTACCAAACTTTACGAAAGCATTGTAATAGGGACTCTTACAAAAATCTTCATAGGTCTTTTCTTCTCGGCTGTTCTGTGTAGTCTTATAGAATCTATTATAAACATAAAACCCACTCTGTACCCTGCGTTCATCCTTTTGCATATATCTGCGTTTAGGCTCGCACATATGCACTGCTAAGGTCTTTTCCTTAACAAAGCCTTTTCCACAAAATCTGCAGCTGTACTCAGAGATCTTTAAGTTCCTTTTCTTCCCAACCGAGCTGGCGGGCGATGTCTTTAATTTCAGCACTGGTGTTTATCTCCGCTAACAGTTCTAGTTCATCTGATTTCATATCTGGATATAAAGATTCTAGTATCTTAAGTTTCTTACCTTGACCTTTTTTCTTTCCGGCTAATCCTATCCATTCGTGATAGAATACAGTCTTTTTATCCCAGTTAGCCTGACATAGCAACTGCCATTGTAGCTTTGGATGCTTGCTTAATTCAAACCAATTCTTGTTAAAATATTCATTTACCGCTAGCACATAATGCTGTGCTTGCTCTGTGTTATTGGTCTTTACGCTGCTAGCATATCTGTTTAGGATCCAAAGCTCGCTTTTCAGTGCCTTGCGCTGCTCATCGTCTAGCTCATCCCATAAGGACTTGCTGTTTAAATCTATAGCGGCTATTATTTCTTTAAGAGGGATCTTTGTCATCTTTAATAGTATAGTATATTAACAGCAAATGATCAAGAGCTATTTTGACTGATGCGTTCGTTTCTGCTAGTCTTTTAATTTCATTAAATTCTAAGTACGTAAACAGATCTGGAAGATCTTGTACTATTTCTCTTTCCGTATGTTGAGGTAATCTTTTAAAGACAGTTCTTCCACCATTAGGAGATTCAAATATAAATTTGTCACTGTCTTTATCCATCTACATCAACTTTGCGTACTGAATTATCTCACTCTGTCTACTTATGTCTTTTACAAAGAATACACAAGGCGGTTCGTCACCTTCTCTCAGCGGCACTGCTAACAGCTGTCCGTTCTTCATTTTAGGAAAATACCATTTGAAATCCATATAGACATTTAGTATTTCTACTTCTAAGAAACTAAATTTAAAGTCACTGATAGGATTAAAAACAAATGCATCAAACCCTCTGTTGGTGAGGCTTGTCAGAGATATAACTTCTAGATCATTTCCGCTTTCATGGCATCCTACTACTATGCTCCAATCTAATGGCATCTGTACTTGATAGTTTCCAATCTTAAGCACTACCGCAGGAGCATTAAAACTCTCCAAGAAAACCAAAGGTATAAAAAAGAAATCAGGTTCGTTGGGATTACTGTTATCTAGTACGCTAAATCTTAGATCCTCGTCTATCTCATCTGGTAAATTATTTAAATTAAATGTCTTGTTATCTAGTGTTAGTATCTGCATTTTATTCTCACTTTAAATGTCTGTCTTTATGACTACAAAGGAATACTTCGCGTCCTTATAAAATTTCTTACGTTCTGTAAGATGTCGTTTGGCATATTTACAAGATGATGTTATATCCCAGATCTGTACGAAGTCCTTGTCCTCTGCTTTGCGGATACCGCGTCCAATAGACTGGATAACTCTGACAAAGCTCTTTCCGGGCTCCAGCAGTACCAGATTAAAAATACGAGGAATATTAATACCCACAGCAGCAACTCCATAGGTCGCAACAATAAGCTTATCGTCGCTTGTTTTAACTTCATCATACTCATCTTTTCGATCTTTTGTTTTAACTTTTCCGCTAACAAATACAGCATCCGGTATCCTCTCGATCAGCATTTCACCTGTTTCAATCCTATTGACTAGAACTAATGTATTACCTGTAGCTACTATTTCTTTTATCTTAGCCGACAACCAATCTAATCGAGTCGAATCAGTGACTAGGTATTTGTATTCATCTGCATAGTTACGAAATTCTTTTATGTCAGTTACTTGTAGCACGTTAACGTGACACTGTGCTAGAATTCCTTTTTCTTGCAACTGATTAGCTGTAACTCTATGTATGACTTCGCCGATCGAACAGCGTATAGATTCATACTCAAATTTTTCTTTGGGAACAGTTCCAGTCAATCCCCAACGTATTGGAGCATTGGCAAAATTGATTGTTAGCAATTTCTTTAGGACATCTGCTTTGGCTTGATGTACCTCATCGATGATAATAGCAGCAACGCCTTCGGTAAATTCAGCTAATGTTAATGTTTCAGTATCGTGGCTCTTCTTATCTAGGATGTTTAGGCTCTGCCAAGTGCAGATAGTATGTGTCTTGTTAAGTTCTTTACGATCTCCATAGTAGACACCGACATCCAATCCAACATTACGATAGTCTTCTTCTGTCTGCTCCACTAGGCTCTTGTTCGGAACGATAACCATCGTCCTGCCATATCTCTCGCATATCTTGCTGAGTGTAGCAGTCATGATAGTTTTGCCAGCGCCAGTAGCAACTTCCTGTAGTGCTTGGGGATTTTCTAAAAAGTTATTGACTACTTCGACCTGATCGTCGCGCAGTCTTATAAGTTCTCCTTCGAACCTATGTCCTTTTGGCCAAACCTTGTCTCCCCAAAAATCTTCTGCGATCTTTTCAAAAGCAGACAATTGATATGTACGTAGATCTTCTATCTCAACATCATAATCTAGATCATCTAGTATTGGTAGGATTTCACTCAATTGATTGATATAGCCCGTACCGCCGACGCCAAAGAACGCAACGGTACCATCCCATCTACCTAATCGATAGCTGGGTTGATATCGGGCCCAAGGTACTTCAAATTTAAATCTGTTAGCCAGCTTTCTTCGTGCTTCTAAACTCAAACCTTCAAACTTGATATTAACTTCATCTTTAATGATTAACTTACAACTCTGCAATGTCATTACCTAAATTTGATACTTGATCTGTATAATACAACACTAATGGATGAGAGTCAACCATTTTCGCAGCAGTGTAGTGTGCGTAGTACCTAGTCGAACAGATTAATAGTTTTGGTTTAAAGGGTATTTTAAATAGCAGCTTAGGTATCTTTTGCTTTACGAATACGACTTTAGTATTATCGTCGACTAGATTGTTGAGTTGCTTTGATTTGATAAAGTTATTTAAATCCTTGTTATTAGTGCTCCTAAAAAGCACACTCATCTGTTTAGCATCTATGCCTTGATTTGTTAGATCAATAAACCAATTTTCTAAACCATTGAGGTTATTGTCTTCTAACATGATCACTATAGGCCAGCAGTGTAGTTCTTTCATTGAACCGACAACATTTGATATACTGTGCTTTTTATTAGACAAAAAGAATTTGTTCTTGTTAGATTTAAATATAGATTTAGTGAGACTGCTGATATCTTCTTGATCAAGCTTTTCTTTTACTATACTGCTGAATTCTAATCCCAAAGTCTTTGCTAGGAACAGATCAGCTACTAATTCTAAACGTCTGTTAGAGTTATAGTAATCTAAGATAACTTGATTTGTATTTTTCAAATATAATGCGTTATCAAAATCAATCAGAGGTACATAAGATTCTGCATCAGACTTGATCTTTTTAATTTCCTGATACCAGCCCATTATCTTTTCATCTACGACGAATCCGTAAGTTTGGAAACTAGAGACTAACTCATAGATATTTTTCGTAGTCAAAGGAACTGTGTAAGATTTATCCTTTTTACTAAATTCAACATATCTACTGCCCACGACAGAATTTATTAGATTGTTAAGTTTATTGTTGAAAGGATATTTTATTCCTATAACATTATCGCTATAGAGAAATATCTTCTTAGTAGTATCTAGCACCCTAAACTTATATTTGAAAGCGGGAAGATCTAGAAACAAAGCTAGATTAGGTATAGTTAAATTAAAAAAGTTTTCTTTTAAAACTTTTATTAATAGATTAGCTTGACCTTCAGTTAGATAGGTACCGTTTTTTAATTGGCGAGCGATGTTTTTTATTAGATTTGCATCCTTGACGGGCAATCTAGAAATCTGTCGATCGTCATCAGCAATACTGGCTACTAAATCTTCTATAAACATCATAGACTCGCATCTTCCATACCTGCTACACGTAATTTGATTACGTTGCTTAATTGCCATTGTTTGATATCTAATGCTTTGATTATTCCTAACCATTTATTACGTAACAACGCAAATTCGTTTATGATCTTTTCATAATCAACTACATCGCTTTCGCCGTCTACGTATTTCTCAACATCTCTACTGGACAGAGCACGTTGGTAATTCTCTAGATATTTCTTAAAGAATTGGCTGCGTAAACGGCGAAGCTCGATGTTAAGGTATTCTAGTATAGCCTCTATCTCTTGTAATTGATTATATCGATGCTCAACGATTCCGGGCATATTTGCGGAAGCCTTTTCGATATTTCCAACTATCTTAACTTCTTTCTTAGCATCTAGTAGTTCTCGTTCAAAGAAATCTATAGCCAGAGGAATGTTAGTGATGTCTTGGCTTACTTTAGTATACCATGTCATTGATTACTCGTCATCATATCCGTAGTCGTCTTCGTCGTCCTCAGTTCCGAGTATTTCTTTTAAAGCTTCGTCTAGATCGTCATCATGGCCCATCATACTAACTAAAGTATTTTCCTTGATGCCATTCTCACTAAGTAGATCTGCAAACTTAGCAGCAAATATGCTAGTCTGTTTCTTATCTCCATACTCGCGCATTAGATCCCAGATCTCTAAAAATAGTGCTTCGTTCATCCCAGTATTTCTCCTGTTTCGTGGTCAACCAACAGAACATTATCAGGTAACTCTGCTGGCTTCTTATGTATATAGTCTTCCATTACCATATTCAACAATTCGCCAGTCCACTGCTTGCGATATTCTAAAAATTCCTTGCCTTTAGAATCAACATACTTCAGTCGGTTGCCCTGCTGTGTGATAACGCCCTTCTTCTCGAAGAGTTCGAGCAAACCACTATAGGGATTCATACCAGTCTCATAAGGAATCTTGATCTGTAGTGTTTCAAAAGGTTTGCTATAACGAGTCTTCATGATCTTACAGCTAGCACGGATACCGTTAACTTCGCTAACCTTATTACCATCTTCATCTTCCTTGAGCTTTAGCTTCTTCATAGCTACTACGATAGAACTAGCATAAACAAAGCCCTGGCCACCGCTAATCTTATCGTCAGGGTCAAACATATCCTGTGAAGCATACGTGTGATTAGTACACACCATACCTACGTTGTAGGATCCAAACATATTAACGCAGTTACGCACGAGTGCTGTCAGTGCCTTAGGCTTACGGCCCATATCGCCCTTTAGATCACCCGCTTCAAACTGATTGATATCAGTCGGAGTAAGTAGCATACCTAGACTATCTAATACAAACAATACCTTAGGACGTTCACCATCGGCCATCGTCTTGTATTCTTTCATAAACTCATGGATAGTCTTAGCAACATCGTCGATCATTGCCATATTAAGCTTTAGAAGTTTTTCTGGACTAGTATCAACTCCTAGAGCATGTAACCACTTCTCATCTAATGCGTTTTCACTATCAATAAGCACTACGAAGATATCTTGCTCCTGTGCATACTTGACGATATTTCCACTACAGATGTAGCTTTTGCCTGCACCTGATTCTCCTGCAAACACAGTGACTTTACCAAGAGGAATGCCTCTATTGAAGTCGCCGCTAATGAGATAGTTTAGTGCGTAATTACCTGTGCTGATCCAATCAGTAGGATCATTAAACCCAACACCGAGACCATCGATACTCTTGGTCAAAGTCTTTCTAAATTTACTAACATCAAAAATTTTAGCCATAAGGATTCTCCATAATGAAAAGATAGTGGGGGACTTGCCCCCACTCTTTTTTTTATCTTACTTAGATTGTCTTGAACGGATCATTGCAAGGATATCTGAGGACTTGCTATCTCCACCGGAAGGCTTAGAAACAGTCTCTGTCTTTGCAGGTGTTGTATCAAAAGGCACATCGTCATCTTCAGCAACGGCAGCAGTAACCTTAGCAGCAGTGCGTGTGTTCGGATCACCAGTTGCCTGGCTCATACCAGCTGCGCGGTAATACTGTCCCCAACGCTCTGCGTCATATGCTTCACCATCAACTGATGCTTCAAACATCTCCTTGATAACCTTTAGCTCAACATCAGTTGGCTTCTTGGGGAGATAATCCTTTAGATTAAACAGTCCATGTGCATTGATAGACTTAACATCACTATCACTGATAGCACGTTCACGACGACCCCACTTTGAAGTAGAATAGTCAGCATATCCGCCCTTGCTAGTCTTAGCGATACGGAAGTCTAAACCGTGTACATAGTCAGTTGGTAGATCTTCGATCTCAGGATCGAGGAGTGCCGCGCGGACGATCTGGAAGATCTGAGGACCGATGATAAACCTACGGATAGGATTCTCTGGTGTGTTCTCTTCCTTGATAGGATCTTCAACTACTAGTCCTTGGAATAGATAGCTCTTCTTCTTCCAATACTTACGGCCCATATCTTCTAGGCTCTTGTCTTTAAACCATCCACGCACTTCGCTAAGGATTGGGCAAGTCTCACCCCACATTTCTACGCAAGGTACCTGTACCTGTGTAGGACGGCTATCCGTCTCACCCTTAACGCCATTGAATGGAAGCTTAATCATAGCACGCTCAACCCAGAAAAATGTGTTGCTTGCGTCGCCATCTGGGAGGAATCTAACTACTGATTCCTGGCCTTCTTTCAAGTTCCAGAAAGGATAAATTCCGTTATCCCCACCGCCTTGATTGCCCGAACTACGGGTCTCTTGTTCTTTTAACTTTGCGCGAATTTCTGCTAGTGATGCCATGTGCCTATCTCCTTGTTGTTGTGCCTGTGGCTAGTTTGTTTGTGCCTAATAAAAAACTGCACTATATTACTATAGCGCAGTTTTATTTATCTGTCAATGAATATTTTTTAGAAGTTTTGGATTGGTGCTAATCCCGCTAGCTGCTTCATACGCATCATATCAGTGTTTGGAGCAACTCCGTGTGCGGCACCTTCTTGTTTTAGAGCCTCTATTGATTCTCTAGCTATTGGTTCTGCTTCATCACCAAATTCTTTTACTGCGCTAATAACTACGCCTTCTTCGCCTCTTGGAAATGAATTTTCATCTGCATTATAAAGTGATTTAACAAATTCAACTACGTCCTGTGGATCGCCTGTCTTTTCTGCTTTGTCGGGCCTTGGCTTTACCATGTCCTCTTCGTCTGTTTCTTGATCATCACTGTCGTCATCGTCACTATCGTCGCTATCGTCATCATCGCTTTCGCCTATAGCTGCCTTTAGTCCTTTGATAAATTCGATCATAGGGTCCACTGAATCAACATATGATCTATTTTGGTTTTCAGCTGTTTCACTTAGTATTATCTCTAGGTCTTGATAAGCTAGGGATTCGTTAGTAAACAATCCTACATACTTTTGCTTTGCAACAATGGCTCTGTAGATCTGTACCATCTTCTTCTTTTCTTCTGGTCCCATACGATTATATTCATCGCTAGCCATAAGCATAAGATTGCTAAGTTCATCATTGTTTTTAATGTGCTTGCCTAGGTGTTCTATAGCTATGCTATTCTTTTCAGGTCCTTGTGCATCTGCTGTCTCTAGGCGCTTTTGTAATATTCCCATACGGGCTGTTGCTTTTTCTAATGCCCATTTAATTTGATTGTCTCGTGGATTCTCTTGTGCTTTAGCTTCTAGCTGTTGTATCTGCCTCTGTGTAATAGCCACTGCTTTTGCAATGAAATCTTTGCTATAGGGTTCTACTTCAATATATGGAGAATTTTGAACTGCTTGTTCTAATTTTGATAATAGACCGCCTTGCTTCTGTGCAGCATCTTGCCTTGTTGGAAAACTCTTAGCCTTTGCATCCTGTGCTACCCAATCTGCTGATGGTGCATTCTTAGGATCCTTAAAGAACACTTCATCTGGAACATCATCCTTGGCTTCGTCGACGTCGTTAGATTTCCTCTTTGATCTCTTGTTCATTAAGTCTGTATTCTTTGTATACTTGTGCCAAGCCTTTTCTTCTTCTGGGCTACCACCTGTTGGATTATTGTCAGCAGCAGCATATTGCTGTGCTCTCTTGAGCTGTACCTTCTTGGCTAACTTATCTGAAATCTCATCAAGCTCACCAGTAGCTGGTACTTTAGCGTTGCCAGTTAGCTTATCATAAGACATTTTCATACCATCTAAATGGCGCTGTAGTGTAGGTCTTTTCTTAGAGCTATGTGGGTTGGCTCTAGGCATGTCGCCTTTCATAGCGCGGTCTCTTTGATCGCCAGCAGCTTGATTATGTCGTAGAGCTAGCTTCTTTGAAATCTCATCGATTTCCTGTTCTTCTGGTAAGTGTCCCTTTGGACCATGTTTACCCGATGCGTCTTTTATTGAGTGCTTTAGACCAAGCTGTTTTCCAACCTTAGTTGCTTTGCTATCTTTAGGATCTGATTTAGATCTTGTTGCTAATCTATCCCAAGCATATCCAGTATTATTTGTCCTGTAAGTTTCCGGATTTGAATCCCTAGGATCAGTAGCTTCGCCCATTAGATCTGAGATATAAGGGAATAGTTCTACTAGTTCTTCATTAAACTGCTGTGTAGTAAATGTGCTACGCAATTCGTTTAGAGTTGCTTCATCCATTTCTTTCTTCTTAAAAGTAGTAAAGTTCTCACGAACTAATAGATACCCATTCTGCTTCTGTATCCTCTCGAGGATCTTCTTGATATCTTTTACCTTCTTCTTTGATTTCTCTGCTATCTCGAATATTTCACTATTCTCAGTAAAACTCTTGCGGGCGAGTAAGTTATTGACTCTCCTATAATTGTAAGCCTGTTCGCTTAGGCTACAAACATAATGACCAAAATGATCATATGGATTGCCACCGTTAGCTACGTGGCGCTGCATAGCGCGGGCGCCTGCTAGATGCGGGAAAGGATAACGGAAACGCTCACCGCTTTCATTCTGTATGTAGAGAGCTTCGATGTTTCGTGTTCGGCTGTTAGGACTACCTTCCTGGATCCTCTTGGAATGCCTGATTATTAGTTTAGTGGTTTCCATATTTTGATAACTGGACTTGCTTGATCCATATAATGAAGATTCTTCCATGTTGGTGTCCTTACTATTTCTCTTTTGTAACTGATCTTTACCCTGTATATTTGGTTGCCATTGTAACCCATTTGACTTAGCAAAGGTATGCAATTCTCTAATGAGGTCAAACCATTTATTATCATCAACTTCGTTGCTACCTAAAAGTTTTAGCGTACCTTCGTCTGCTAAACTTATAGATATGTTTGATGCTACTTGTCCTCTAACAACAAAAGGAAATTCCATGGTCACAGCCTTAGCTGGATCATCAGTGGTTTGTCCTTCTGAATCCATAAGAGAAAGGCCAGGAAAACGCCTAGCTAATAAATGATATAGTCCTGTGCTTATGTTACTTGTATTTGACATTACCCATTATTTATCCAAGATAGTTAGTAAAGAAGATCGGCATTGGCATTATCTCTTCGTTGTCTCTTTCGCTCAAGAATTGATAGACCGTGGGATCCCAGTCAGCTAACACAGTACCCATCCTACATATCAACAGTGCTGCCGAAACCAAATCATCGCTTTCTTCGTTCTTACCTTTGAAACCTACTCCGCTAGCCACAAAGTTTTTTAATTCGGATATCAGAGGTTTGCTAGATATCTTCATTTTCTTGTTCTCTATCAAAGATTTTAACTTAACACAAGCGGTCATTTTGGCCTTGTGTGTAGTGTTAAATCCTTTACGGAAACGCCTAACGTGTCCCTTGCGTATAGGTTCGCTCAAGAATAATCCAGGTATATTCTCTTCACCTATGTCTCGAATAGTTACAAGAGCAGCTTCACCTATAGTATTATTTTCCACACTCCAGTAGATCTGTGGTTCACCGTGTGATTTGATATGGTTACATATCTCTCTCAGGATCCTTATCTGTCCGCTCATAGGTGTATTATTATGATACCATTCGCCTACTTGATCAAAACTAGGCAATTCAAATATCTGTATAGCGGCATTGTTACCACCTGTGCCTGCTGCCGGATCTAGTGCTATTAGATAAGTGTTCTTTGGATCTATCTTCTTATAGAAACGCACTTGGCCTAGTTTTTCTTTCGGATCAACTCCCTGTAGTTCCGAAAGCGTGATACTATTAATAAGCGTCTCATCGAAGATCAAGAATTCGCAGTTATATTCACGGCGGAAACGTTCTTCGCCGATGCGCCCCATTTCCTCAGCTTTCCAGTTATCATCTCTATCTGGATGCTCATGCCAAAATGCTTGGAATGCGCTAAATCCGTTAATACCTACGGTTGTTTCGTTTCCTTCGTCGTCAAATCGTTTGTTGGCCTCTGACCATATCAATGCGAAAGTATCTTCATCACTATTCGGAGTTGATGTTATGATAGCCCGACCACCTGTTGATATAGTTGGTGATATAGAAGTCCAAAACTCAGTAGCTACGTTAGGAGGGACGAATGCAAACTCATCGCAGTACAGCAACGAAATACTCATACCGCGTCCTGTATTTTCAGTTGTAGTGGCTGATACTATGCGGCTACCGTTATCAAACTCTATGCTGCCTTTATTATAACTTGTAACACCACAACGTATATGGTTAGGACAGAGTTCGTATGCGTATCGCACACGCTGCATGATTTCCTGCGAACCTGTATATTTGTGCGCTGCGATCAATATAGTTGAGTTAGGTATGAACATAGCATACCATAATAGATAGCCAGCAGCACAGGTGGTCTTTCCGCTCTGTCGTGGTAACATATTAACATTGAATCGATTATTGTGATAACTCTCTACGAGTCTATCCTGATACTCATAAGGTTCAAATAATAGCTGCCCTCGAACAGGATGCTGTATGTAAAAAAAGTTTTTCATAAAGTAAAATGGACCTGTTTCAGGATCCATGCACTTTTGCAGATCATTTATCTGTGATTCTGTGAAACGCTCTTTTTTGTTAGCTTTCTTTACAAGAACGCCTTCTAAACTTCTAACCATAATGATATTTATAGGTTCTAGTACACGAATTTAAATTCTTGGTACTGTTCTAATAGCTTGTCTAGTTCATCCTCTTCGTCGGTACTGGTCTTATCTCCTGGATCACCCTTTCCTGGTGTCCAAGCACTAGTACCACTATCAGTTGCTGCTGTAGCTGAACTATAGTTATCACTTGAAGATTTTATTGGGCTAGCTGGCGCAGGTGCCAGATCCGGTTGTTTAGGTAAATCTACTGGTTTATTATCTTCGGGAGGTGGCACAGTATCAATTTTAGGAGTTGGTGGTAATTCAACCTTTGGTAACTCAACCTTTGGTAACTCGACTTTAGGAGTTGGTGGTAACTCAACCTTTGGTAACTCAACCTTTGGTAACTCGACTTTTGGAGTTATTGGATTGATATCACTATATGATTTTGCCGGATCAGTTACTTTTTGTGCTAGAGAATCTGTTCTAGTAGGTGTACCGGAAACGGAAGGTGCGGGTTGTGTCGCAGGAGTAGCTACAGGTGATGCTGGTGCAGTTTGTTGAGGCGGCGCAACATTTATATGTATACCGTTATCTGCCATTTGTTTTATTTGGGCAGGATTAAGTTTATCAAAATGAGGTTGCATAACATTTAGATCTAGATTAGTTTTACCAGTAGCGGCTGAATTAACGTGACTTTGCACTCCCGGAGGTAATGTATTAAAATCTGGATGTTGTTGTATTTCTTTGGCTGCATCTATAGACGGATTCTTCTTTATTAAGCCGCCGAGCAACGATACATTATTTTGTAATTTACCGTCCGGAGTAATTGCTTTCATAGAAGAAGCATCACCTTTAGGGTCTATAGAAAAGCTGTTACTAGATGCAGATGCAGCAGGTCCGGATTGAGGTAATCCGCCATTTGATGGTATGGATGCTTGAGCTCCTGGGGTACTTAAGGATTTTAAACCGGGAGATAGTAATTTATCTTTGCCCTGTTGTAACATCGCTTGACCATTTGCCTGTGTCTTCTTCCACATATCTCCCATATCGATAGATGTCGATGATCCGTTATTTGGTGGTGTACCGGCGGCAGCAGCACCCGGACTTAGCGCATCTAATGCTTTGTTTGCTGCGCTTACAGCCGATGGGCCAAGCGTATCTTTACCTTTTTGTATTAGAGCCGGAGCATTTTTATTAATCTTATCGATCGTATCGGTTACGGTTGGAGCCAATTCTTTATTATAAAAATCTTGGCTTTTATCTGCTAGGTCTTTGAAAGCAGGACCCACTTGTTGTTGTATATTGGTTCCCATAGTAGATAATCTTTTAGACAAGTCATCTGCGCTAGTATTAGATTGGCTTGCTGCTGATAGTGTTGTATTACCATTTGCTATACTATTATATTTGTCTTTTATAGTGTTTGTAACGTCATCAACACCTTTATTAAATGTTGTTGTTAAATCTTTATAAGGATTATTGTTTTGAGCACCGGATGTTGGAGGATTGATAGCAGCATAACCTTTAGATGGATCTAATACATTTTGAACAATATCATCTGTTGGTAATCTATCAGTTATTTTACCGCTGTCTGATGTTTTTGGAATAATAGTAGTACCACCTTGGTCATTGCCAGATGGTTGATCAATATTTTTTCCTACTTGTGAGGTTTTAAGTAAACCTTGTTGCAAGTTTGCTATAGCACTTAAATTGGGATCACTGGCTATCTGTTGGGCAGTAACTCCTTTTAATATTTCATTCGCTTTAGATAATTGATCATTTACATCACCGGTGATACCCATAGCTTGCATTCTCTGTAGACCGGCTATTCCGGGGTCGTCACTAAATTTCATTTTTGAAATATCATTATTTGCGGGATTTTGAATACTGTTAGATCCTGTAGGAGTATTATTAGCATTTGCTGATCCCGCAAGAGCTCCACCTGCAGCTCCGATAACAGCTCCGGCGGAAGAATTTGGAGTATAGTCACCGGTAGCTCCTTGTTGTGCATTTCTTAAATAAGCTCTGTGTGCTCCTCTAGACCAAGTAGTCCAATGATGATATCCACCCTTTGCTCCGAGCTGTCCTCTTTTTAACATCAATGCTGCACGAGCATTAGTCATTGGATCTTTTAACTGACTCATATCAGTTATTCCTAATCTACGCATTCGATCAGGACCAATGTTTCCTATCATATTAATTTGCCAAAGACCATAGGAATTATCTCTTCCTTTACCGTTATATATCCTTGGATTTCCTCCCGATTCTGGTTGAGATATAGCTCCTAGTGTTCTAGCTTCTTCTTCAGTTCCGCCTGCCTGTCTAATTAATGCAGCTGCATCTGCAGCAGTGTATCTCTTTAGATTACTAACATCTTGACCATTTTGATTTTGATATTGCTGACCTTGAGCTTGTGTCTGTGAATTAGCTGTTTGTGATCGATTTCCGTTATAGCCTTCTGGAGGACCGCCTACACGATTTAATATCCAATTAGCATCCTTACCTACCGACGCATAATTAGTATTTCCTTTAGCAGCTTGTCCTAATCCGACTGCGATACTATCTCCAACATACAACGCCTTATTTGCTTGACCACCTGTATTTTGATTTATTTGGTTAACAAGCGCTCCATATTCTTTTCCGTCAGGATGTACCTTATCACTGTTACCTTGGAAAGTATAAGTTGGCAAATTGTATTTCTGTGCTATAGCCCTAGCAACTTGTGCCGGGCCTTGGCTAAACTGATGTTCTTGAGAAGTTCCCCCGTGCACCGAATCACGGGGAATAATCATATGTACATCATGTCCTCTTGCTTTTAGATTAGCAACAGTAGCTTCTATCTGCTGATAGTACTTCCTGGGATCCTGATTAAAGTTATTCGTACCAGTACTTAGGATCACTGGTGGAAGATTATCAGCCTCTAATAGAGTCTCTGCAGACTCTACGAGATTTATTAGTTTACGAAAGCTGTTCATTCTTAAACTTCTCGAACTCTGATTTTAGATCTCGAAGCACACGCTCACTTACCTGCTGCATCGGATTGTCACCTTTGGATACCTTAGGATAGGTCTTCTTAGGACTATTTAATCCTCCAGCTAGCATCATGTTCATATAATCAACATCCTTGTATCTCGGATTTGGCTCGTTAGCAAATTCTTCTTCCATACTACCATCTGGTCTGCCAACTCCGCCGCTTGCATCTGGTTCCTTGGCAGTAGTTGCATTAGGTTCTGGTTTGATATCAAAACCGCCGCTAGCTCTTTTTTCAGCATCTGCTGCTATCCTAGGAGCCACTGCTGCTTTAACTTCATCAGATGATGCATTGGTATTAGTAGTAGGAACTGCCGCAGGAGGAGGTGTTGGAGTTTTTTCACTAGCACCATTTGTCGCAGCATTAACAGTTTGTGACGGAGTTGAAGAATTAGGAGTTGTACCATTAACTCCAGGTTTTACTTGTAATTGATCTGGTCTGTAACTATTATCACCTACTTTTATCGCACCCGATTGTGCGGGAGTCGGTGGTCCTTGAATTTCACTTGCAGTAGGATCTGCAGCTTTAGCTTTATCTGCCATGTCTTTATCCCAGGCATTAAATGTATGAGGTATAGCATTTGGATCGGTTGTTTGCCCACCTAATGGATTTAATTTAGCATTATTAGGATTGGTATCAGGTTGCTGTGGTGAATTTTTTGTTGGATTGGTTGGCTGATCATTGAAACCATAACTACCTTGTGGATTGCCATTATTTTGGTTCATTAAGCTGCTCATAGCTCCACCAAATAAACTTGGTATCAGCTGCTGCATAAAACCGTTACCATTTTGCTGTTGATAGTATGGACGATTCCTACCACCGTCTCGGTCAAATCTACCTCTAGGATTTAGATTTGGCATACGCTGTGGTCCACGTTGTGGCCCACGTTGTGGTCCGCCAAATCCCCTATTACCAAATCCTTGTCCACCAAAGTTTGGTCTCATTGCAGGTGCTGACATCCTCGGTGCGGACATCCTTGATCCCCCGCTAGGACCGCGCTCATCTAGTTGCTGTATACCTCTAGCGAGATCTTTGATTCTCTTGAGTTCAGTATATTCTGCTAATAGTTGATCATACTCTGCTTTTTTAATTCTGTATTGTTCAACAGCAATAGTATCTGGTTCTCTAGGTTTAGCTTGTGCAGCTGGAGCGTTTTGAGTTTTAGGGGCAGCATTACCGGTAACTCCGCCAATGCCAAAACTTCCGCTAGCCGACGGTCCTGTTGCTTGTGCTACTGTTGGTTTTGCAGCAGGTGCTTGTGCCGTAAATCCACTAGGTGCCATGTTTGCTGCACCGCCGCCTACTTTAGGAGCTGTTGGTGTTCCTATCGGAGAAGCTGCTGGTGCTTTCGGTGCTGCTGGTGTTGCGGCTGCTGGCTTAGATGCGCCGCCTGCTGGTGCTGCACTCGTTCCTAAGTTTGCTGGGCGCGGCGGTGGTGTTGGTGTTGCTGCTGGCTTAGGTGCTCCACCTGTTGCTGCTGGCTTAGGTGCTCCACCTGTTGCTGCTGGCTTAGGTGCTCCACTTGTTGCTGCTGGCTTAGGTGCTCCACCTGTTGGTTCGCTTCTGTTTATAGCTTTATTATATTCCGGAGTACCTTTAGATGTTGCTGGATTATATGCTGTCTGGCCAGCGCCTAAATTCTTTTGTATATTTGCTGGATCATTTTTCCCCCCAGCAATAGCAGTTTTACCTTGTGCAGCATTCATATACTGACCTAATGTAGCATTTTGATTGCCAGTACTTTGTCTAAATTGATTCAATTGATCGGCACTAACTTTACCACCTGCACCAATAGTTGGTTTAAATGGTTGTGCAGCTCCAGCTGCTGGAGTCGGATTAGATTTTGGTGCAGCTGCGGGCATTTTATTTTGATCTGTGTCAGGTTCATTCATACCAATAGCCGCACCTGTAGCTGTTGGTGGAGAAGTTTTTGCTACGCCGCCACCTGGTAGATGCTCTGCTCCAGGTGCTTCTGCCCTATCAGGAGGAGTAAATTTAGTAGGTTCAACAAACGGTGCAGGGCGAGCTGGCGCAGGTGTTGGCCCGGGCCCATCTCTTTCTGCTGGAGAAGCATTTAACCCAGCTGCTTGTGATTGAGCTTGTCCTGCTGGGGTTGCTGCTTGCTGCGCTATGGCTCTACCAGCAGCACCTTGCTGAAATGATGTTAATGGCTCACCTGGTGGTGTAGCCTTAGGTGCATCTTTACCGCCCAACGCAGTTGGTGCAATCTTTTCATAACTTGATCTAGTATCTGCAGGAGCTGGAGATCCTGGATTTGGAACTGTTCCGGGTGCAAAAGTTTTTGCGCTGCCATTTCCAACCATTTTATCTTCTTCACTTTCTTCGTCAGTAATAGCATCGTGTTTTAGCCCAGCTAGCTTCCTCATATTATTCATTTCTTCATCAGTACTTTTGATCATGTCACCGATGGGATCCTTAGAGTCTGCTGATGGAAGTTTCATTTCTGGATTTGCCATCGGAGGAGCAGCAGCAGGAGCGTTTTTAGTATTTGGCACAGCAGGAGCAGAAGGTTCGCTAGCTCTCATAAATGGATTATTCGCTGTAACAGGATCTATATAATCTCTGCCGCCCTTCATTACGGTTCCCTTGGTACCTTCTTGATCCATAGGACCTTCATCTACATCTGCGTTCTTAACAACGTCAAGTGTCTTAACCATCGGCATGATAGGACCGCCCTTTGGCATCATATCTTGTGTAACAGGTTTCTGGCCTCCTACAGTAAATATCCTATTCATCATAGTAATGATGTCATCCGGACTATCACCATTGGCGCTCATATTAACGCTAACTGTCTCTCTGATATTGTTTGATTTCATGGTCTTACACCTTTAGGTTTAGGCATCTTCCTGTTAGCGAAGGGGCTCTTAGAATCTGCGTCTTTGTTTGATTGTTCCGATTGGCTAGCATCATTTGGCATCGACTTAGCTAATAGCTCGTCGTTTACACCTTTCCATTGTGTTAGCGTGTGTGTTTCTTTATTGAGTTCTTTTAGGAACGTCATCATATGCTTTTCGCCGACCATCTTCTGAGCATCGGATTCTGCATCACCCATGTCTGGATGCATCAGCATGATATCATATTTGCCGTTCTTAGCATAAGCTGCTGGATTGTCTTTGTCAGCCATCATCTTCTGGTATTCTTCGGTGGGATCATATTCGGTGCGCACTACTATCCTGCTATCAGGTATGTTAGTAGCTTCGCTCACATAATTCCTCAACACGTTTGAAACACAGGGATATTCTAAGCTGACTTCATATATATGTACTACTGAACTTTCATATTCTGGAAAATCTAGAGGCACTTTCTGTACTGGAGTAGTGCTCTTGTCCATGCTTACACAGCTGTATTTCTCTAGGCTGCTCCTCAGTGTCTGATCGAATTTTTCTGGGAGATCGCCGACGATCTTTATCTTAAAATCGTAATACTGTTTGCTCTCATAGAGGTATTGGCTAAAACTTTTCATGATTCGTGGTCCTTAAACTATTTATCTATCTTTTTGAGTTTTTCAAGCAAACTGTTGCGATCACTAATCACATAGTCAGTCACGTCAACAGCGTTGTCATCGCCCTTCTTGAGATCTTGATCTAGTTTCTGTTTCTTTAGCTGTAGATCTACGATCCTCAGCTTCTTATCTATCTTTGCTGCTTTAGCATCTATGGCATTCTTCATCATATTAGCAGCAGTCTCAAATATCTTGCTGCTATACCTCACTTCTACATTCATACCTAGATCCATTAGATCTTCGTAGGCTTTTAATGATTTATTTGCTAAGTCGTCAAACTCTTTGTCGCTGCTTGAACCTAAGCCATCTACTGTCGGTAATGCGAAAGCTACTTTATCAAACTGCTGTAGAGTAAGTTCGATCTCTTCTTGCTTGGCTATCTCTTTGCTGGCAGCTTTGATCTCTTTCTCTATAACCTTCATCTCTTCTTTGTGTTCTGGGAGATTTAGCAGCTCTTCTAGTTTTTTTGTCATACATTACTTATTTTCTTTTGCTGCCTTGGTGGAATAAATCATGTTCATTTACCACACGGAACCTAATACCTTTTTGTTTAGCCCAGGCGTGTGCAGCTTCCCATTTGGCCATGTTCTTCACATACTGTATCTGATTGACTGGATTCTTGCCTACTTTTTCCAACAGCTGATGATTGCTGGGTTTTATCTCTACTATTTCAGCGTGTTTCTTGCTATCTTTATCTGTATATACGATAAAGAAATCAGGAACGTATACAGTCGATCTATTCGTTACAGGACACTTGTATGGTATCTTTATGCTTTCACTAGCCCAATGATGTATGCTAGGATGTTCGTCACAGGCTTTCATAAATGCGAATTCCCAGCTGCTACGATAGTGAGGATCACTGGTTCCTACATATTTGTGTTGATTTTTGAGGGCATATTTTCCCTGCGCAAACTTTCCCATTAGGCTAGAATGTTCCTTATCTCAAAATCAAATAGATTAGTTTGATCTACTCTATTGGCCAATATACTGGTTGGTACTCTGTTATAGTTTAGTATCTCGATTATGATCTGGCTTAACTGTAATTCGTTAAGTCCTTTTAGTTTATCTAAAAGTTGGAACACGCTGATAGGCGGAGATTCTGCTTTTGCCTGTTTCATTAGTGTTGCAGCTAATGCTGCCGCTGCTGATGTTTCATAACCTCTGCTAGTAAAGAAACCCAAGACTGCATCAGTTTCCCCTGCAGGAAATGCTATAGGTTGGGCGTAATAGGTATCAAAGAAGTTTTTCATCTTTGATGCGCTATCGGTAGGTTTAGTATCAGCTGGTAAATTCGTCGTGCTTGTGTTCATCGATTATTTATATATCTGATGAATCAGACTTCGTACTCACCTGAGTTATCTTCTATAACAGGATCCGCATCAGCTACTTGGTCTGCTGGTGCTACAGGATCGTTTACAGCAACATCATTGGTGTTCTCTCCGCTGTCAGCGGCAGCAGCAGCTTCTGGATTAGGCGAAGGTGTATCTGGTTGTGCCTGTGCATCCATACTAAGAGAAGTATCTGATGCTCTATTTCCTTTATCATCCCAGGCCGACTTAACATTACCGTTCGCGTCTCTTGTAACACTTCCTGACACAAATCCATCTTTCTGATATGTTGTTATAGTCGTTCCATCTGGAAGTTTTGCAACCTGATCAACTGTTCCAGCTGATGATACTTTATCAGCCAAAGAACTAGCTGCTGTAGGCTGTGGTCCATTATTAGCTGCGGCTGGCGAACCAAAATTGCCAGCTGCACTGTTTGAATTTCCGCTAGAACCATCACCTGATGGTATCTGTGTAGGACCGGTGCCACTCCTAACAGTGTTAAATCCGCCTGTATTGTTATCTGTAGCGGCTGACGGATTATCTCCATTATTGGGTGCATCATAAACATCTTTGGCTGCTGCTCTATTATTATTATCGCCACTTGGATTACTAGGTGATGCTACACCATTCTCATCCGTCTGGTTCTGTGATTGATTAGAATTATTACTGTCAGTTAGCCCGTCGTTTCCTGAATTGTCAAACGCTCCGTTTAATAATCCTATACCGGCGTTTATCAATCCGGAAGCTGCTCCTGCAGCTAACCCAAATGCTATACCGTTTAAACCTCCTGCTTGTTGATATGGGGAGTTGCCATAGAAAGATCTAGAACCGTAACCAAACGGGGTACGATTACCTCTATCTAGATCATAAGGATATCGAGATCTACTGTTAGATGGATATTTGTTGAGGAGATCATTCGTCCTAACATCCCCAAATACTCCTTCCACACCTTCTTTGTTATATTCGTTTACAAGAGGACTAGGTATATTATCGTAATGCAATACCGCCCAACCAGTAGGATCATCTTGCTGTATAGTACCATTAGAATATAGAACAGCATCATATATGATGCTTAGTTTGTGGTTTATAGTACCTGCCGATTCGTCTTGATTGACTGCATCATGATCCCACTGTGTTATCTTTGGTAAACAGAGCAAGTAGCTGTTGAATTGATGCCTATTGATGGTGAATAGTTGTATGCTATAAAAGAAAGGCTCGCGGCTTTTGGATCCGTTGTCTAGTCCATATTGGAAAGGCCAGCGTGATTTGTTATGATAGGTATGTGATTGATAAGCTGCGGGAAATACATCACCATAAGGTCCGTAGTTGTTGTTCCTATCTCCGAAGTAGTATCCGTAATATGATGCCCAAAGAGAGTTAACGTTGCCATAGTTGTCGTCGTGCATTACCATATTGATCGGCATATAGTTTATCTTTTTGTAGATATGCGCTTTCCTATTGTATTGATAAAACGGTTCAGTATCTATCTGGAACTTAGGGAGATCGCTGCTCCTCACTAGATAGTTTAGTTCTAGTCCTGCTTTTGATTGCAAATCGGGTGCTACATTAGGATTGATATTGAAGACTACATAATAGAGGAATTTTACCTTAGGTGCCAGTCGGAAGTTGTCATCTACATATAATCTAGAAGCGTGCTGATAATCTCCCAGGTTGCCCTTGTCACCTGTGATAGTGTTACCTAAGTAGCCGTCGAATTTATTTGCCATATAGTATTTATACCACAAAAAAAGACCGGATTTTTCCGATCTTTTTTAAACTAGAAATTTCGTTATTTGTATTAGCCGGCACCAGTCGAAATAGCGCCAACAGTACGACCAACATTAACACCGATACCAGCACCCTGTGGAGTCTGTATAGCGTTGTCATAGCGTATGCTGAGTGATATCTGTGTAGCTTCGTTTGAGCTGTATGCTAGGCTTCCGTAGTTAGCTGACACTAAGAAACAACCATACATTTCCCAAGTTTCAAGCACGTTTGGTGTATAAGCACCATTACCGCCATCTAGTATTTCGATGCGTGTTAGGAACTTATAATCAACACCACTAGCAGCTGAACTCTGCTCGTAGAAGTCAAATTGCTTCTGCATCTGTTCGCCTACTAGTTTCTGTACTATGCCAGTAGCATCTTCACGTATGTTGACGCTGATTGGTTGCCAGCTGTGCCTTCCTGCCAAGAACACTTGTGAATTGTAAGCGTTCATTGTTATTTCTTGGAAACTTGCATTTGGTTTTGTGCAATCTATGATTTGCCTTGATAGTTCTGTAGTTGGATTGGTTACACCAAATCCGTCAAAGGTGACCCTAAAGCGATAGTTGAGCTTCGGCATCAGCAAAGTTTGGTTGCCCGCGCTTTGGTCCGAAGATACCGGAACGCTTAATTTTGTTAGTGTTGAAATAGCCATTCTAAACTCCTAGTTATACTTTATTTATTATCTAGTCACCATCAAATTTTGGGCTGGATTATTTACTTGATAATCCAGCTATCGCTCCAGTATTCTTAATCCTTATTGGGATATAGATGAACTCAATAGCCTTAACAGGTTCGATAGCTATGTCGATATATAGTTCGTTAGCATCGATCCTGCTTGGTGTGTTGTTTGACGTGTCGCAAACTACTAGGTAGTCGTAAAGCGCACGTTGTCCAACTAGTTCTAGCATTAGGCTTTCTACTGTAGCTTTTACAGAATCTCTAGTCGTCTTGTCGTTTGGTTCAAACAGATAAGGCTTAGCAAGTATCGAAAGCTGTGTGCGTAGATAAACTATCAACCTAGCTACGTTGATCCTGTCCATAGCGCTCGCTAGAGGAGCCCTAGTCTTCTGACCGAATACTGTCAATCCGCTTCCTACGAGGAAAGTTATTGGATTTATGCTTAGTTGATATAGCGTATCGCGCTGGCCGTTGTTTAGAGCGATGCTCTTGAACTCACCAGTTGCTGCATCAATATAACCACTTGCAGTAGCGTTATTTACGATACCACGGCGTAGTCCTGCTGGAGCAAACCAAGGATAGCTTACGCTATCGCTTAGGCTTATAGTCCTTAGTGCCATATGGCTTGGAGGAACTACGATGCTATTACCAAAGTTATCGTTTGTATAACCACTTGGATAGTAAACACCTAGATAATCATCAAATGTTACTAGACCTTTTTCGTTGTTATCAACTGCAACAGCAGCATTTGAGAAATAATAGTTTAGTGAAGTAGCATCGCTTGGTAGACGGAATGGAGTATCGCCTACGACAAACGCTGTCTGCTTGCGATCTACGTTCAATTCAACCATGTTTGAGATCAGTTCTACATAACCTGGTGTAGCGATTAGATTGAATAGTTTCCTTTCATCATCACGTATATCTTGGTTAGTGTCGACTAATGCCTTTAGCTTCTGCACTACTATGCTGCGTTGGGCGTGCCTTCCGAAGTAAGCTACTAGATTCTCATCAGTACCGCTAGCGCTTATCCAACGATCCGCTGCATAACCGTCTTCGCTTTCGTTGTTAAAGCGTAGGTTGATCGAACCATTGTTTGTATTAATGTAATTCTTAACATATGATTTTACATTAAATCCGCTGCGACGTGTGTTGAATAATAGCATACCACGTGGATAAAGCGCAGGATCTGGAGTATCAAAATCTATGAAGTTGCTGTGTAACAGATCAGCTATATCGCCTGGCATATCACTGTTTGCACCGTTTACGTTGTAACGTGCATCTGCGAATATGATACCATTTTCTGTAGTGTGATCTGTATTATCTACAGGCACCCAAGTTAGGCTATAATTGTCCCAGATATTGATCATCGGATAGTTTTCGATATCGCTAGTGTCTATCCATATATCGCCAGTGCGTAGGTGTGTACCATCGCTCTGTGTAGTTGGCCTTGAAGCTTGTACTAGAGGACCAGCAGGATCTGTTAAGAAATCAGCGCCGTTTGTGCTATAGTATGGGCTAGTTGGATCTCTATAGCCTACCCAAGTATGACCGTTGTGTATCATTATATCAACTTGGTCGATTATGTTGTTGTACCATAGTGTTCCAGTTGTTGGTGTTAGTGCAGGAGCTACGCTGCTAGCAGTATATAGTAGTGGTTCCCAGTTTGTAGCTACAAATTTGTGTGCTGTATCACCTTCTGGAGCAGTGTATAGGCTATCGGTACCGCTACCGGTGTTTACATTGTATCCTGTATAACCGAGATGTGTTAGAGCATCAAATGTTTCACTTGGGCCGCTACCTGCATGTATTCCAGCAGCTACACGTATCTCACCACCTGTGTTGTGTTGTATTATCAGCTGATTCATCGCATTAACACTGGCTTCAATATTAGTAAAACCTGCACCATTGATAGTTGCTGCTACTAGTGATGCATCAGTTGCTGACGCATCAGCAGTGAATTGGATCAACCTATCTACATCTAGTGCTGCTGTTCCTACTAGTGATTCTGCTAGGCTAAACTGATAGATCCTCTTGGTGTAAGTGGTAGCAGTTAGCGTAATTGGACTGCCGCTGCTGGCTATGTTCTGTGAATTAGTTACAGTATAAGTACCAACGCCGCCTGTGTCTCCGCTAATTTGTGCAGTTATTACAGTTCCAGGTAACACGCCCAATCCAGTGATAACTTGGTTCGCTGCAACTGTTCCTAAACTTATAGTTGCTACGTGTAGCGTAGTGCCAACGATATAACCAGTGAATGTGAATCCTTGAGAACCCTGTGGGAAAGTAGTAGCATCGATCACCTTGCTGACAAACTGTGTTGGATCTGGTTGTGTCCTGCGATAGATCTTGTAGTCAGCATATGAAGGACTTCCATCAACTTGTGATGACTCAGTAACATTGTATTGTGCATAGAGTGTGCCTGTATTGATGTTCTTACCGCCGCCTGCTAGGTCTAGGCCATATGTCGCATCTTGATTGTTATCATAAACTGGGCAAGTGATCCTGTTCCAGCTGTTAGTGGCCGAACTCCAAACCTTAACATCAACAAATGCACCTAGGTTTACGTTTGTGGTCTTTAGCCATAGGCTGCCTGATGGGCGAGGGAATAAATCTCTAGCCTTGTAACGAGGTACTGTAAAGTGTGGCTGTATGCTTAGTTCTGGACCATAATAGGTACCTGTTGCTATACCAACTGCGCTATCACTAGCAGCAGCAGTAACAATAGATCCTGTACCTGCTGCTAATACGATGGCATTGGCTTTTGGATTTGAAAACTCAACGGCTCCATTAACTAGCGCACTGTTGCTGGTATTCATATAAACGATATTGTTTACTGGATCAACTGTTATTACTTTAGCACCGTATGTGATGCCAGCACCAAATACGTTGTTTCCTACAGTGATACCTGTGATGCTAGCTACAGTGATGTAGTCATCACCGATAAAGCCAGTAGCAGTAGTTTCTATATAATAATCCTGGAATATCACAGGAACGCTGCTTAAATCTTGGCTGATAGGATGATCTAGAGTGATAACGTCACCGTTGATGTCTACGATAGTTCCTGGTAGATTTTGACTCTGTCCTACTCCATACCAATGACCGTTTAGATCAGTTACTGTCATTCCCTTTATCAGTGTTGCGCCAACTCCTGATGCTACAGTTATGTCTGTTGGACTAACTGTGCTGCTACCAGTAGCAGTAGTTTCAACGTTTGTTGAAGTATTACCATTAGTAAACAGCTGTAGCCTTGCATTTACTATGTCTGCTGTAACACCATGTGAATCTGTTAAAGAGTTTATATTAGTCTTTAGACTGTTGAGATTGTTTCCACTTGCTGTAATGAGTACATTGTTAATGTAGAATGTATCACCTATATTGATAGATGGATTGCTCTTAGTTCCTTTTGCTGCTGGCCAGCTAGCATACCAATCGCTGCTGCCTACTTCAACCCACATTCCCATATAGTTCTTGAAATATGCAACAAGTGTAGTCGAAACTGCTACCACAGCATATGTACCGATAGTACCAATTGCCCCACTTGGGAAACCAGTCATTGGATCTAGTTGTGTAGCATCTGTGATTACTAGAGGAACGATATTTGTAAACTGTTGTCCACCGCTAGTTGTGCTAGCTTCGCCATTCCATTGGAATATACCCCAATGG
>Ga0007816_1000071_pt1 | contig 28807 bp, 31 predicted proteins | sample CryBogCBE27Jul09_FD_71213 | JGI IMG/M metagenome (GOLD analysis project Ga0007816, IMG submission 71213) | Freshwater microbial communities from Crystal Bog, Wisconsin, USA - CBE27Jul09 | ecosystem: Environmental > Aquatic > Freshwater > Lake | place: Crystal Bog, Wisconsin, USA | collected...
TAGCAAGCCTTGTCAATTCAAGTGGCAACATAAACATTCCTGTATCTAATGCGGGGATAAACTTTAACAACTCAAGTGCTATTGGTGCATCTACGCTGACTGACTATGAGACAGGTTCTATTACTACTCCTTTAAAAGTTGGTTCTACAAATAATACTGCTTATTACAACAATTACAGTCAATATGTAAAAATAGGTAATATTGTTCATGTAAATATAAATTTTGATACTTATTTGCAAACCTTATCATCTACTGGTGTATTAAGTATAAATTTACCTTTTTCAACAGGTACAAATTATCGAGCAAATGAATATTTTAATTACACTTTAAATTCAACTTCTACAAATTCAGTAGCTGGAATGATTAGTTTAAGTGGGGGTTTAACTAATGTTCCGATTTATACAGATGGAACAGGAGCAACTCAAGTTTCAGCTCCTTTAACATCAACAAGAGTTACTATTCTTACTTATTTTTGTTATCAAGCCAATTTCTAAGGAGTCAACATGACACTCGCATCAACAACCATAATAGATCGCATCGAAGTCCTAGAGAACGGTGTTGTACAAGTACGCCAAGCTCAGGTTATAACAGACTCTGGCAATGAAATAGCTCGTAACTTCTCTAGGTGGGTACTAACCCCTGGTGAAGACGTAAGCACTCAGGATGCCAAAGTAAAGGCTATCTGCGAAGCAGTATGGAGTGCGGATGTAATCTCTGCCTATCAAGCTCAAGTAGCATCACAAGCAAAGGTGTAATATGTTGACTCAAGTCCCCTCTGGGATGCTCCAAACGACAGCACAGTACTACGGCTTTAAGAACCGTATTATTAATGGTGCGATGGTTATTGACCAGAGGAATGCGGGGGCTAGTTCTACTCCTGCGGCTGGTTCTTACACGCTTGATCGTTTTGCGTATCAGGCTACTCAAGCATCAAAGTTTACCATTCAACAAACCCCAAGCACAACAGAAACAGGATACGCAACTCGTATTGCGTCTGGCTTTACAAACTATTTAGCTTGTACTGTTGCTTCTGCTGTTACGGTTGGTGGTGGCGATTATTTATTTTTAGATCAGCGAATTGAAGGATATAACATTGCTGATTTAAATTTTGGAACAGCTTCCGCAAAAACTATAACACTTTCATTTTTGGCGTATAGCTCGTTGACTGGAACTTTTGGTGGTGCAATTACAAACAATGGAAGTTCTAGAAATTATCCTTTTTCATATTCAATTCCTGTAGCAAATACTTGGACACAAATTTCAATAACTATTCCTGGAGATGGTGTTGCAGGGGCTGGTGCTTGGCTAACAAACAACTCAAATGGAATGCAAGTTCTTTGGTCGCTAGGATGCGGTTCTTTGTATACGCAATCGGCTGGGGCATGGACAGGGTCAACTGCATATGGTGCAACTGGTCAAGTAAACGTAGTTGGTACAAGCGGAGCAACCTTCTACATCACAGGCGTTCAACTAGAAGTAGGAACCCAAGCAACATCTTTTGATTATCGTCCTTATGGTACTGAGTTACAGTTGTGTCAGAGGTACTATTTTAGAGCTTTAGATTCTTCAAATCAAGGCGAGGGAGCTTGTGGATCTTTTGTAACTAATGGTGCATATACTTCAACAGGCAAAATATATGGTAGTGTGCCTTTACCAGTTTCAATGAGAGGAAATCCTTCTGTTACATATTCTGGAGTTTTTGCCAATAGTGTAAGCGGTTCTTCTGGTTCATTTTCTTCTGTTCAATCATCTACTGGTGCAGGTAACTGTGTATATTTAGTTATGAATTTCAACATTGGTACTAGTGGTACAGCCAATCAATTTGCATGGATTGATGCTAGTAATACAGCAGGTACTTATTTAGCTTTTTCAGCGGAGTTATGATGTATCAATTACAAAGCATTGATGACAAAAGACCAAATTCTAGAATTGTTCATAATCAAGATTTAAATGTCTGGATTCCAATTTCACCAGACAACACAGACTACCAACAATTCAAAAAAGACTTGGCAAATGGTGTGGAATTAAAAGATGCAGATGGTAATACAATGGATGCGGCACAAGTTGCCACGTTTTTATCAACACTACCATAAGGAATCAAAATGCAAAATGTAACTTTATCTGCTCAGCTCGTTAACCAGATCATGGTATATCTTGGAAACAAACCATTCCAAGAAGTATTCCAAATCATCGAGGCGGTACAAAAAGAAGTACAGGCTCAGCAACCAGTTCCAGAAGTTCCAAAAGCAGAGTAACCATTGACCCGTTTACTCTTATTGCCGCAGCCAGCACCGCCCTCAAGCTTGTTAAGCAGGGATGTGAAATGTTCCGTGAGGGACAGGCTGTGGTTAAAGATGTCATCAAAACTGCCAATGAAGTCAAGGCTATTGGCAAGGAAGTTACAGGCATATTTGGATGGATTGCAAATTTCTTTAATCCGCCAAAGCAGGAAGAAGCTCCTGCACAGGTAAAGAAGAAAAAGAAACAAGCAGAAGAGTTTGATGCTCCTGCCGTTTATGCTGAGATTGGTAAACAGATTACTGCGTTCTTTAAAGCGTACAACACGCTAAAAGATCACATTGCAGAAGAAGAGGAAAAGTCAAGGACGGTCTACGATCCTACGGGGGATCAGACTGAGAAGGCAGTTCAAAGGGTTCTGGCTCTATCTCAAATGGAAGAGATGCAGGTAGAACTAAGGGAGTACATGGTTTACCACGTTCCCCCTGAACTGAAGGATTTGTACACCCGTGTGAACAAGATGATTGGGACGATTGCCAACGAACAGGCAATGGCTAAGCAAGCACAGTTCAGACGAAGGAGGGAGATCGAGGCAGAGAAGAGAGAGGCGGCGGATCGGCTTTGGTTTAGGACGGCATCAACAATAGCAGTAGCAATAGTAGCAATATACTTTATGGGTCTGATGTGGGCAATAAATCAAATGACTGGGGCTATGTAATAACAATTATCATATTGGCGCTACTGTTTGTTCTCATTCTGCCCGTGCTTGGACTTTTGTACATGGATATACGCCAGGAGCGGATACTCATACAGGCAGATGTGAAAAGGATTGAAAAGCTTAAGAAAGAGCTTGAAAAACAAAGAGATAAAGAATGAGAATATGCGCTTTATTGATTTTATTATTAGCGGGGTGTCACGATGAATACCGCTATTACTGCCAAGACCCAGACCATTTCGGCGCTGCTCAGTGCCAGCATCCTCGTTGTGAATTCACCCAAGACTGTCCCGAATACCTTGTAGCCCCAATACTGGAGAAGAAAATTGAAGGAACTACTACTGCTCCTGCTAACCCCCAACAGCAGCCCACGACTAACTGCCGATGAGATAGAAGCCCGTGTCAGGGCTTTTGTTATTGTGATGGTAACTCTCATACTATTTTTTATAGTAGTTACCCTTATTTATAGCGTGATGTTTGTAAGCCAACCTATCAAGGCTATGGCTCCTATAGACCAGGCTTTTACCAAGATGCTCAATGATATCGTCCTATTGATCGTAGGCGGTATCGGTGGTGTTATGACCAAAGGTTTGACCAATGAGGCAACGGCTATGATGAATAACGTCAAGGCTGGTAAGGATGCTTATGTAGCTCCGCCTGTTAAGGAAATATCATTTGTATCTGGATCTGGATGGACTCCACCGCCTCCGCCTAAAACCCCACCTGTCTTGGATGAGGAAGAGCGTGAGCGTATAGCAAACTTAAAAGCTGACTTGAGGTGATATGTTTGGACTACCTAACCCTTATCTTATTTTGGCTTTGCTTTGTGCACTTGGTGGCGTGTATGGTTATGCTCATCATCAAGGATATGAGCAAAGAGTTGAGGAAGACAGAGTGGAAATCGAACGACTCAACACAGAAGCCAGAGCAAAAGAAGTAGAGTTAAGCAAGAAGATTGATATAGCAAATTCAGCCTTAAGGAAAGCCAAAGATGAAGTACAGTCCAAACAAGTTAGTCTTAATGCTCGTGCTGATTCTGGCGAGTTGCGCCTCCCGTCCACCTGTAGCGTACAAGCCAATCCAAATGCCGCCCCTGGCTCCAGAGATTCAGCCCCAGAATCCGACACTGAGCGACAGACTGTTAAAGATCTTATCGCCATCGCAGCAGACGGGGACTCAGCCATCATCCAGCTCAACTCCTGCATCCAACAGTACAACAGCGTCAGGGAAATAATTAACAAGGGTGTTAAATGAACGTAACGGCACAACAATTAAACTTACTCAAGATTGGGTCTGAATGGGTAGAACCTATCAATACTACCCTTGCAGCTTTTGGCATTAACTCCAAAGAAGAGGTTTCTGCCTTTATAGCCCAATGCTCACATGAATCAGGTAACTTTAGACTCCTGGAGGAGAATCTAAACTACAAGGCTGAGACATTGATGAAGCTATGGCCAACCCGTTTCAACACCTCAAATGTGAACGACTACGCACATAATCCACAAAAAATTGCTAATAAAGTCTATTCAGGGCGTATGGGCAACCGTGATGAGGCAAGCGGAGATGGTTATCGTTTCCGTGGCAGAGGGGTTATCCAACTCACGGGGCATGACAATTATTGGCATTGTGGACAAGCTATTAATATGGACTTTGTAGCTCAACCTGATCTGGTGGCTACGCCTATGTACGCCGCCATGTCTGGTGGATGGTTTTGGAAGACGCATGGATGTAATGTTTTGGCAGATCAAAAAGACTGGGTAGCGTTGACCAAGAGGATCAATGGTGGGACAATAGGACTAGAGGATCGCATTGCTTTAACCAACCATGCGGCATCAGTCTTTGCTTAAGAGGAATAGCCGTGCCGTTAAAAGATATTGTTGTCCGTCCTGGGGTTAACAGGGAAAATACCAGATACGCTACTCAGCTATTAGGGGTTAACAATGCGGCTGGATATTTGACGGGATGGTACGAATCTAACTTAGTCCGTTTCCGCCAGGGTATGCCTGAGAGTATAGGCGGATGGGTTCCAGTTGTTACCTCTGCGTTCTTGGGTGTATGCCGTTCTCTTTGGTCTTGGGTTACTTTGTCTTACCTAACCTATATCGGCGTAGGAACAAACCTTAAATTCTATGCTCAGCTTGGTGGTGCTTACTACGATATCACGCCGATCAGATCTGTAGTTACTCTTGGATCCAATCCTTTTACCACAACAAACGGCTCACGGGTGGTAACGGTTACAGATACAAATGGCGGTTATCTTAATAACGACTTTGTATCTTTTAGCGGTGCTACGACTGTAAACGGCATTACGCTGAGTGGTTCATATCAAATTACTGTTGTGGGATTATCTCCTACGACTTATACCGTGACGGCGGCAACGACTGCCAATGCGTCAGGATCAGGCGGTGGATCAGCCGTAGTAGCGACATACCAGATCAATACAGGCCCAGCGCTTACACAAGTTCAGAATGGATGGGGCGCAGGAGCTTGGGGTGGTGGAACATGGGGTAATGGAGCTACTCAATCTATACCACTTCGCTTATGGTCACAGGACAACAACGGACAAGACTTGATATTCAATCCTATTGGTGGCCCGATATATTACTGGTACGGTAGTAATAGTTTGACTACACCCGCCATATCTTTAGCTACTATACCTATCACAACTCAGACGGCAAGCATTACTGCAACATCTACTGCGGTTACTTTGTCTGCTGCGAACTCAAGCATTTACCAAGGATCTGTAGTTACAGGTACGGGTATACCCTTTGGTACGACTGTAGCTTCTGTAAGTGGAACAAGTCTCACTTTATCCCAAGCTGCGACTGCAAACAATGCTGCGGCTACTTTATCCTTTGGCGGAACCGATTTGCCAATCAATGCAAACTGGATTATTGTTTCTGATTCAAGTAGATTTATTCTTGTGTTTGGAACAAACGATACGGCAAGCTCTACATTTAACCCTATGCTTGTGCGCTGGTCAGACCAAGAAAGCGTAACGACCTGGACTCCTAGTTCTACTAATCAAGCAGGTTCTATACCGCTATCCCACGGGACAAAGATCATTACCGCTTTACAGATGAACCAACAGATTCTTGTATATACAGATTCATCTATATATGGCGGACAGTATGTAGGAACTCCTGCGGTATGGACATTTACCTTAGTCGGTGAAACGCAATCTATCGTTAGTCCTAATGCAGCGGTATATGCAAACGGTGCAGCTTACTGGATGGGGTATGGAAAGTTTTATAAGTACGATGGTGCTTTGACCACGCTGAGATGCGACCTCAAGAAGTTTATATTTGATAATATCAACACGGCTCAATACCAACAAGTCTATGCGGGAACGAACGAACAGTTCAACGAAGTGTGGTGGTTCTATACATCTAACTCTTCTTCTAACGGATACAACGATACCTATGTCATATACAACTATGAATTAGATATTTGGTACTATGGATACCTATGCCGTACTGCTTGGCTACAAAATGGTTTATACAACTATCCCGTTGGAGCGACAGGAAACAATACACTAGTATTCCATGAAAGTGGATATAACAATAACGAGACAGGAACCGCTACGGCTCTAAATACTTACATTACATCTTCCGAGTTTGATGTACAAGACGGCAGTGGAGCGGCATCTTTTATCAACCGTATATTGCCAGACTTTACGTTTTATGGATCTACTGCCACTAATCCACAGGTAACCATGAGCTTTTATCCTATGTACAACTCAGGTACAGGAGCTTATACACCTCAGTCTATAGGTAATGTCAGCACGGGTACGGTCACAGAAACAGGTACTGTGTCCTACTACAATAACTCAGTAGCTACTGCCACGATTGAGCAGTTTACTGGACAAGTGAATATCCGTGTGCGGGGCAGACAGATATTCTTTACCATAGCAAGTAATCAGTTAAATCTATCTTGGCAGTCAGGTATACATAGGTTTGATTGGAAATCAGATGGATTAAGGGGCTAATATGGGAATGCTACAGAATCAAAATCCGCCAGCGTTTCCTGTTGCGCCAGATAAGTACGATCAGGTTTATATGAATAAGCTGATCAACTCTTTACGTCTATTCTTAAACCAGGTTAACGCCCAGCAGATCATATCTTTAAACGGTATTATCTTTGATTACGCTACATTGGCTAAACAATCACAATACAGTACGCTAAGAACTGGACAGGTCTATGTAGACACAATAGAAGACAATGTGTTAAAAGTTAATACAGGTGCAGGTACATTTAATCAAAACAGTGCTAGTGTATTAACTTGGTTGGATATGAGTGGCATATGACTTATCAAAACATTACTCCAAATCAATTAGGTCAGGCGGCCATTACTGCTTCTACGACTACGCTTTATACTGTGCCCACATCGACCAGGACATTCCTGAAAGATATGGATATATGTAATACCACGAGTGGAGCTATTACAGTTAACATTTATATTGTGCCTAGTGCGGGTACGGCTTCGACAAGTAATGCATTGCTATACGGCGCATCAGTGCCAGCAAACAGTACACTTCAATGGACGGGATCACAGATCCTACTCACAGGATCAACCATACAAATATCCGCAAGCGCTACTGGATGTACGATTGTTGCCAGTGGAGGTGAGGCAATATGATTACCGTATATCCTAATAGTTCTATTACTAACACAGAATCTTCTTTAGCACTACCACAGTATTTACAGGTAGCCAGGGGTTTGGTTACAGGCGCATCTGTTGTTAATATTTATGGATACCAACCATCTGTTGGTACAACATTTATACCAGTCTGGGAAAACGCAACAACTTATACATATCCTGGATCTGCATCTACGATGTTGCTTTATAGCTCATCTGCTTCTGATACGGCGGTATCTGTTCTTATCAGTGGTCTTGATGCAAGCTACAACAATCTATCTGAAACAAAAGTTTTGACCAATGGCACGACTGGAGTTACAACCGCAAACAGTTATTTGAGAATCAATACGATTACAGTTACAGGAAGTAATAACGCAGTAGGTACACTTTATTTATCCAATGCAGGTAAAACTACAACGTATGCACAAATAACCGCAGGTAATGGTAAGAATCAAGCCATGATATATACCGTTCCCAATGGATATACTTTTTATCTAACTAGGGTAAATGCTTATACAAATCAGGTTGGTAACTTATCTAGTTCTTACTGTACATACCGTGTATTTACACAAAACAGTTCTGGATTAATAACTATTTTGCTACAGGCTCCATTTGGAAATAACTATACTTCTTATAGGGTAGCACCTCGTGCTTATGCGGCAAAGACAGATATTCAATGGCAAGCTAACACTCCAAGTAGTACGGCTGCCGTTGGTATAGCCGTGGAAGGAATCCTCATTGCGACAGGTACGCCATGAGGATGTCTACTCAAGACATTGTTAAAGATTCCACAGAAGTTAAAGAATCTGGGATGGATTGGCGTGAGGCTTATGCGGCCGTATATCAATCTATTCAAAGTCCAAAGTACAGAGTTATCAGGCATAACAATACTTTGTTTTGGTATCGCATAGACTCGCCTGGCGTAGCTCAGATGTTTGTATTTAATGCAGACTCTTATAAAAATCTATTTAGAAACTTTAAAGAGTTTGCTAAAGCTATGCACGTTGCTGGGTTTAAAACAGTGTACGGGGATACTCACGACTTAAACATTATTAATTTAATTAAAAGAATTGGATTTCCTGTTAATGTTCAAATGATTGGTTTGGATAGCAAAAGCAGAAAACTGTACAGGGGTACGGTCAATGTGTGATCCAAATCAAGAAATTAACAATGCCTTTAAGGGTGTTTCCAATGCCGTAAGTGATTTAGGCAAGGGTGTAGAGAATATTGGCAAAGGATTAGAGAATACTATTAATGCTATTGCTAAAAATCCATTGCCTACGCTTGAGGCAGTTGCTCTTACTTATGCGCTTGGCCCAGAAGGACTATCATTAGCCAGTTCAACCACGGCGGCAGCAATTGCATCTACAGCAGTTCAATATGCTAATGGTAATCACAACATTAATAGTTTGCTTCTTAATATAGGAGCATCCGTTGGTGGATCAATGATTGGTAGCTATGCTGGGGCGCAGACAGGTGAGTTACTCGGCACAACCACAGAGAATGAATTAACTGGAGCTGTTACACCGTCCCCAAGTGGATTAAGCGATGCAACAAATAAATTAATTACACAAGTTGTAACTAGCGCTTCTGGTCAGGCTGCAACAGTTGCACTTAAGGGTGGTAACTTAACGCAGGTGTTAACTGCTGGTGTATCTGGTGCAGTAAGCGCATCAGTTAATGCACAATTAAAAAGCGAAGGTATACAGAATGCACCTGCTCAAGTTATAGCAAATGCTACCGCCGCAGCAACAAGAGCAATATTAAGTGGTAATGATATAGCTACTGCTATTGGTTCATCTGTAGCAGCGACTGCAATTAATCAAACAATATCTGCTGGAGTTAACTCCATCACAAACCATCAAAATAATTTATCTAATCTTGGAAGTCAATACTCTCAAACTGCAACTGATTTTAATAATTGGATTACCTCAAACCTAAAACCAGTAGAAGATGTTTTAAGTACGGGATCAAATATACAGTTCAATGCACAAGCACTTGAGACGCAAATTAATCAATTTAATGCTGGCGCTGCAATTATTAATGGTCAAGCCTCTCCCACTCCAGATCAGTTAGCTTCCGCAGGAATAAATCAAATAGGATCGGTTAGAAGGCTTATTGGCCCAACATTTGAAAAAGAATGGGTTTCTGTACCTCAATATGCATTACCTAATGGATCGGTAATGACTGGATATGACGCAACTACTTTAACAAATTATCTAAATACTCAAGTACAACCGTTAACAGATCAGTCAACTTCTATTACTCAACAGATATCTGATTACAACGCAGCTTATGCACAGTATCAAAATTTAATGCCTACATATACTAGCTATCAAAATCAATTAAGCACAATTCAAAACAGTATCAATAATGAATCTTCTGCGCTTAATACAGATATACAAAATGTATCTACTGCGGTTGTTAATTACGAGCAACAAGTTACAACCGATGCCGCTGGTATAACACAACAGATTGCATCAGAAGCTGCGTCTGTAGTTCCTAGTGCTTTGGATTCCGCTGCCCAGACTCAAGGATTTGCAAGTTTTGGTCAATTGCAAAAGGCACAGTCTGAAGGATTTGATCCTACGAATGGGGCGCTTTATCAAGCGGCAACCAGTTTAGGTTATTCAGATCCAAATACATATGCAGCATCTCAACAGGTCGAACAAGGAATAACAGCATCTCAATATTCCAACCTTCAATCCTATGCCGCCAATGCTGGGTTTAGTAATTTATCTACCGCACTTCAAGCTCAAAACGAAGGCTTTACCAATGTTGGAGATTATCAAACTGCACAGCAGTTAAGTCTATCTAACAATGATCAATTGCAAAGTTTAAAAATATATTCAGCTAACGCTGGGTTTGGTAATGATTTATCTACCGCTCAGAAATCTGAAAACGAAGGCTATACAAGTCAAGAAAATTATGCAGTTGGAACACAGCTTGGAATAAACAATAATCAGGCCGCCAGTGTCATTGCGTACGCTCCACAAGCTGGATTTGGGTCAGATTATGCTACGGCTTTAAATGCACAAAACAATGGGTTTACCACTGCCGATCAATACAATACAGCTAAGTCATTAGATCTTACCAACGCAACTCAGCTTACTAATTTAGAGAACTATGCATCTAATGCTGGGTTTGGTTCTGATCTTGCTACGGCGCAGACAGCGCAAGTTAAAGGATTTGATACTGCAAACAATTACGATACTGCCGTAAGTCTTGGGTTGGCTAACAATGCTCAATTCCAAAGTTTAAAAGAGTATGCATCTAACGCAGGATTTGATACCAATACTCAACTTGCCACGGCGCAGACGGCTCAGAACAATGGATTTGAATCCGCAAAAGATTACAACACGGCAGTAGATCTTAATCTTACAACCAATGCTGAATTAGATTATTTAAAGAGTTATGCTTCTGATGCAGGGTTCAAGCCAACAGATTTGTCTACCGCACAAACGGCGCAAAACGAAGGGTTTGATAGTGCCAAGACATATAACACTGCCGTATCAGAAGGATTTAATAACAATAAAACATATCAACTGGCGGATCAGCTTGGCATAACAACGGCTCAAGGATTAACTAATCTACAAGAGTACGCTAGTAAAGGAGACTTTGGCACAGACTTATCTGGTTTACAAACGGCTCAAACTGCCCAGGGTCTTAACCTTGATAACATAACTCAATTACAAGATCTTCAAAAGTTCTCAAGCAATGGTGGATTTAATGATTTATCTACCGCTCAAAAAGCGCAAGAGAATGGATTTGACAACAATGTAGATTACACAACTGCCAAGAGTTTAAATTTAAATAATTACACGCAGTTGCAGAATTTAGAGGGGTATGCAGCAGAGGCTGGATTTAAACCAACTGATTTGGCAACGGCGCAGACAGCAGAGAACGCTGGATTTACCCAGGCAAGTACATATAACACGGCTATATCTTACGGTATAGATACACAGCAACAATGGAATACTGTTAACACGCAAGCTCAGGATAAGGGTTGGACTGGGTATGTTCAACAAGAAACTGCTACGGGCGCAGGGTTTAAAGATCCTAATACATACAACGCAGCTCAACAATACAGCATACCAACTCAAGCAGCTTGGAATAGTGTAAATACAGAATCTCAAAAGAATGGTTGGCAAAACTATGTCCAGGAGCAAACGGCGGCCAAAGCTGGATTTACAGATCCTACAAATTATGCTACAGCTACTGAAAATGGATTTACAAATGCGACTCAATGGCAAAAGGCAAATGATAGCGCTCAAGCGGCTGGTTGGAGTGATTATGTTGAACAAAAGACCGCTAACGATGCTGGATTTACACAACCAACTCCTTTAGCTTTGGCATATACAAACCTTGTGGCATCTTTTCAAAATCCTCAGAATACTAGCGCCCCAGGTACTCAAGTTGTTGCTTCTTTGGATGGAACATCAATAGGATCTGGTTCTGCTACAGGACTATCATATTTGTATGCAACCTATGGATCAAATTCAAAAATAGATTCTCTTGGCAATGGTGTTTATTCAGTAACAAAACAAAATGGAGACGTTCAGTATTTTGTGCCAAGTTCAGATCCTGAAAGCGAAACTGGATTAGCTTTTTATGTGGGTAATGGAAATGAACCACCTGATATTAATCAATTTACAAGCGTAAAAAATGCTCCAGGTAATGCAGGAGAAGAAACCAATCAAACTCCTCCAGAGTCTACTGATTACGCCATTTATGATGGCAATTTAATAGAGATATCAACAAATAAAAATTTAGGCTCACCAGAAGATAATGGTTATACCATGAATGCCAATGGGCAATGGCAAGATTCTCAAGGTAATGTAGCTCCAATTTTATCAAATGTAAATATAGCTCCAATAACTTCTCCATTGGCTCCTGGTGTAGATTTAGGTCAAGCGCCATCTTGGTTAGCCACGGACGGCACTTCAGGAATTCTTGGAGCAATTGAGGCGGCAAATAAAAATTTAACAACCTCTGGCGGTGTGGGTTCTGCGACTGGTGCTACTGGAACAGCAGGAACTTCTACTACGGGAGGTGGTAACGTAAGCCCTGGTTCTGGCGCAGGTTCTGGAAATAGCGGCGTAAGTCCTGGAACTGGCCCTGGGGCTGAAGGCGCAGGACAAGGTACTCCTACTGAAACCACAACTGAACCAACGACTTTAACTACGACTGAACCTGGCGTAATTCCATCTACCCTGCCTACGATGCCTATCAATATACCGATAGTTGCACCAGGCAAAACAACAAGTGGAACAACAACAGGATTGACTGCGCAACAGTTGGCTATTCTTGCTACACCTACGATATTTACACCTGCCGCACCCACGGTAGATGTAGGCGCACCACAAGTAAATTTAGCTGGTTTGGTAGATCAACCTGCACCAGTTGCTCAAAACAATACATCTTATGCAGGTTATATGCCAGATCTTCCTGATTTGGGTTATTTACCTTATGATTATGGTGGGCCGCAGGATGCACAAGCGGTAACTTTTGCCTCGCCAAATCAAACAGAAAACACTACAATGGCGGCTACAGGCGGATCTGTAGACGATTTACTACGAATAATGAACTGGAGAGTTTAAAATGACCATTTCTTCATTGGATAATACTACCGATCCAAATGCAGCTACCGTAGATACCACTAATTACAATCAGTATAGTGAACTCGGCCCCAATAACGAATTAGCTACGCCTCAGTCCTTTACTCCTCCTGTGGGTTCCACGGCCAATGGCAATGGAACATATACACAAACATTTCCTGACGGCAGTACCGCAACATATGATGTAAGTGGTAATGTGGTTGGCACTACAGCCGCAAAAGATAGCAATCAATCAGGCATTCAGCAGTTATTAAATGGTATTAATAGCGGACTTGGTTTAGCTCCTGGAACTATAAATCCCGTCAATCTTACGGGAGCGGCAGGTGTTGCTGCGCTATTGGGAGGGAATCAAACCAAAACAGCTTTGTCTAATGTTAATATTCCACAATTGAATTATGTAAGTCAACAAGTGCCTTTAGCACAAGCTGGTCAGGGGCAGTCTTTTTTTACTCCAATGCAATATGTAACTCCAGCCAATTACACAAATGCATTGAATCAAGCCAATCAACAAGCTCAACAAATGACGAAAGCACCAGTGGCTCAAGCCCCGTTGCCAGTCGCCAATGTTAATACCGCTTGGCAGTCCAGGGGTAATCCAACGCAAGCTATTACTCCATTTACCAATCCGCAACAATCCACTGGTATTCAGCAAATAGCTACTCCACAGCAGTTACAGGATATGCAATCAAAGATTGCCAATATGCAAAACAATCCTGCACAGATTGAAAACTTAAGTGGTCAAGTTGTTCAAAGAGCGCATGGCGGATCTTTGCCTGGTACGGGTATAGCAGCTATGGCGCATGGTAGATATTTGCAAGGACACACAGATGGCATGGCAGACAAGATTGATACATCTATAGACGGTGTACAACCTGCTAAGTTAAGTCATGGTGAGTTTATTATTCCTGCCGATGTGGTATCGCACCTTGGTAATGGTAACTCAGATGCAGGTGCTAAGAAACTTTATCAGATGATGGATAAGATCCGTCTCGCCCGCACAGGCACAAAGAAACAAGGCAAGGAAATTAATCCAGATAAGTTTATGCCTGGTGGTATTGCAGGATACGCAACAGGTGGGGACGTTAAACACTTTGCTACTGGTAGCACGGCTTCAAATACTACTGCTGTTACGTCTCCAACCTCTGTTCAGGGACTGGGCACATCTACAGAGCAAGGATTATCTAATTACATAGCTCCTTATGTAAGCAATATGCTTGCTCAAGAACAAGGTTTGGTTAACTCTGGTATGCCAGTCTATACAGGAGAACTTACTGCTGGGCCATCCCAGCTTCAGCAACAACAGTTTGCCAATGCAAATCAATTGGCTGCTACAGGGTTAACACCTACACAGTTTACATCTGGTACGTTTAACACCCAAGCTGCTCAGCAGTACATGAACCCATACTTGCAAGCATCTTTAGATCCGCAGTTGGCGGCCTTACAAAGAACAGCTCAGCAAGGAGAACAAGCAGACCTGAGTAAATTAACTCAAGCAGGTGCATACGGCGGAACACGCCAGGCAGTATTGCAAGGGCAAGATGCTTATAACTTATTGGCACAACAGGGTAACTTGATTGGTCAAGGATATAACACTGCGTACAACAACGCAATGAATCAGTTTAATCAAGCCAACTCACAAAGCTTACAAGCTCAGCAGAACCAGGAAGCGGCCAATGAAGCAGCAGCTAACTATGGACTTGCAGCTAATCAAGCTCTTGGAACTGCGGGCGCTACTCAGCAAGGTCTACAACAAGCTGCGGATACCGCATCGCTCAATCAGTTCAATCAACAAGTTCAGTACCCACAGACTCTTCTTACAGACCAGGCAAGTATGCTTGCTGGTTTACCAGTTGCTTCTGCGGCTACTACGCCAAATACATCTACGCTATCCACGGTTGCGGGAGATTTGACTGGTTTGACAGGTATCTATCAAGCTCTTGGCGGTGGATCAGGAACAACTACACCACCTTCTTCTGGTCAAACTGGTACGGGAACAGGAACAACATCCGATATCAGAGCTAAAGAGAACATTGAATTGATAGATGTACATCCTGACGGGTTTGGTATCTATGAGTTTGAATACAAGCCTGAGTTTAAGAAGACCGCTGGTTACGGCAGATACCGTGGCTACATGGCGCACGAGGTAGAAAAAGTTTATCCAAATGCTGTTATTACTTTGGGTTCTGGCTATAAAGCTATTAAATACGCAGAGGTTCCAGCATGATGCAAAATTTGACACCTATAGCAATGCCTAGCATTGATAAGCTTTTCAATGATATGAAAGGCTTAGACCCATCTATATTGTCTAAGTATGTTCAAGACCCAGATCCCAATAAAAAGTTAGCTGCTATGGCGGCTTTGAATAGCGATAAACAAATTCAACAATCTGCCGCCGCTCAGCAGCAACCTATGCCAACCGTAGCGCAAAAGCTTGCCCAAGGTGTAAGCCAAGCTCCAAATATGCCTACTCCTGGTATGCCCGCCGTTCCTCCACAGGCACAGGCAAAGCCCGCGGCTCAAGGTATAGCTGCACTGCAACCACAACAGACTCCTCCTGGTTCTGCTATGGGTATACTTCCTACCCAGTCTGCTCCTGCGCCCCAAGGCAATCCAAGTGGTATGCCCGTAGCAAAAGCCGCAGGTGGCATAGCATCATTTGCCAGTGGTGGACACGCTCAACAAAGTTCACAACAAGACCAGATAGCCCAGGCTCTAGCTCAGTTGATGCAAGGTATCAATCAAGATACTATTCAACCATTACCACAACAAGCTCAGCAGACGGGCATAGCAGCACCAGATCCAGGCAAAGCTAACCCCATGCAGAACTATGCATCTATGGTGTTTGGTACACGCCCACAATACAGGCCTGGCACAGAGGCCGCTCCGATCAGCCAAGACTTATCTTTAAGTCAGATGGCGCAGTACAGTCCTGCTCAGCCTATTGCCGCAGCTCATGGCGGTTTGATGCATCATGTCCCAGAACATATGTATCAATTCAAGGAGGGCGGTATCCTTGGATTTGATGGAACAGAAGGAAGCGATGTTCCAAAACCATTGCAATATCAAAGTCTTCAACAAAGAGTAGAAGATGCATTGCAGACTAAAGGTAATATATATACAGGTCAAAAACCTACTGCGCAACAGAATGCAGATTGGAATGCACCTACAAGCCAAGCTGATATTCAAGCCGCTCGTGTAGCTGCATATGGCCCAAGGCAAGCGCAACCAGTTCCTGCGCCCGCTCCTGCTCCTGCTCCGCAAGTTAGTCCATCTGTAGCAGCGGTGCAAAACGCAATGCCAGCACAAATGCCAGATGACTTCCCTGGATCAAATACCGATTATTTAAAGCAAAGACAAATGGCTTTAAATGCGGTTGCCGCTAACAACCCACAAAGTACACAACAACCTGCCAATACAGGCATTCAATCTGTTGTTGGCAATGCATCCCAAGCACCTGCAAAAACAGCTCCAACTCAATCATTGGGTGCGCCAAATGTACCAGCATCAAATAATCCTGCCAACTTTCCAGGTCAAGGAATACCTACGGGCGGCATTACAGATGTACTACCAAAGAAAGAAGAAAGACGACACGAAGAGAAAAGGCATGAAGCTGCAAAAATTGCTGCTCCTGCTGTTGCTTCCGCACCTGAAGATAAGAAGTCAGGCATAGCAGCCGCACTGGTTCCTCCAAGTGAAAACGTTACATCATTGGTTGATCAAGCAATCATGGCAGGTCTTAAAGTAGATAATGCACAGAAAAGATTTGATGATCTTGCTGCGGGTAAAAAAGCTTTGGGCATTACAGATGAGGCTGGTGATTCATTATCTGAACAAGCTAGGCACTTTGACGAAGAGTACAAGCGTCAAGATAAAAGCATGGAGCATTTACTCAAAGTGCTCAATGGTATTGCTCGTGGTGGATTGGCGGGTGGCGGTGTTGAAGAAGAGAATTACCAAACTGCTCAGCGTTTATCTGATGAAGCTCATGCCGAGAAGTATCACGATATGATCCGTCAGGCAAAGGATAAAACCAGAGGCGAGAAGTTAACTGATCTAAACAATATTACTGCCGCAGTTGATGCGGACAGAGGCAAAGCAGGTACGCTTGCTGCAAATGTTTACGGCACTAATACCCAAGCCGAAACCAGCAAAAAAGTTGAGGAAATGCGGGCGCAAAGTGCAATGGATGTGGCTAAACTTAATAGCAGCACTCAATTTGCTATTGCTAAGCTTAACAGGGATGCAACTTTAGCAGGTAGAGAAGTTACTGCCAATGATATTGCTTTGGAGCTTAAGAATGATCCCAGTTATAAAAATATGTCATATGCAGACAGAATGAGTGCTGCATTTAACATAAAGTCTGGACTTGGCGAAAAACTTGGTGTTCAAGGTTATACGCAAATGGCTAATAAGGCTTTGGACTTTATGAGAGCTAATGCCTACAACACTGATACAGATGAGTACAAATCGGCTGCTTCAAACTATACTTATTACACTAAAAAGCTTAAAGATTTGGAAAATAAAATGACTGGCGAAAGTCAAGAAACCACATCTAAACCACCTAAAGGTGCGCCAGCAGATGCAAGACAAGCTGGTGATGGAAAGTGGTATTCTCCAGATCCAAAGAGACCAGGTAAATATTTAATGTGGGAATAATATGCCAGTTTCAGTAGATTACGATCCATTTGAAAATACTGCTCAAGGCAAACCTGTAGACCACAATCCGTTTGCTCCTACAACACCTCCAGATACAAGCAGGACGCTTGGTCAAGCCGCAACAGACATTGGCGCAGGATTGATATCTGGTGTTGGTGGAGCAGCCAAGTTTGTACCGCAGATGTATGGTCTGGCTACGGGTGATTTTTCTGATACGGGCGTAATGCATCTTGGTACTAAACTTCAACAATACGGAGAAGAGATGAAGTCTCCTGGTTTAAAAGCCAGAGAGCAACTCAAAGAAGAGAAAGTTAAAGAAGCAGAAAAGAGTGGTCAGCTCAGCGCATTTGGTCGTGAAGCATTAGAAACAATTAAAGATCCAGCTCTTCTTACAAACTTTATTGCTCAACAATTACCAGAACAAGCACCTGCTATATTGGCTGCTATTTTTGCACCTGAGCTATCTCCTGCCGTTGCTGCTGCCAAGACTGCCGCCAGGAAAGCCGTTGGCACTGCCGCAGAGAAAGCTACTGCCGAAACTGCCCAAGCCGCCGCAGTTAAAGCTGGTTCAAGAGCAGCTATTGGTACAGGAGCTTTGCAACAAGGTTCTGATGTAGGACAACAAACATATCAGGCAACATACGATAAGATGATTGCTGATGGTGTGAAAGAACCTGAAGCCAGAGAAAGAGCATTGAAGTATGCCAGACTTGCGGGCGGAGCAGGTGCAGCTATATCTCTGGGCGCTCAGAATCTACCAGGCGGTAAGAGATTTGCAGAAGCATTGGCAGGTAAAGAAGGTAAGAGTGCAAGTCGTTTAGCCAATGCCGCACGACTTGGTTTAGAAGAGTTACCAAGCGAAGAACTAGAAGAGGTAGGCGGACAGCTTGCTCAAAACGTAGCACAACAACAGGTTGATCCCAATGCAAGTTTGACAGAAGGGCTTGGACGTACCGCAGCACAAGCGGGTATCGGCGCTTTGGGTACTGCTGGTGGAATTGGCGTATTGCAAAAGCCTACCAAAGTTACAACAGAAACTAAGCCGACTGAACCCAATAAACCTACTGAGCCTAATGAGCCAATAGTCCCACCACCTAACGAACCAAAGAAACCTGGTGAAGAAGAGACTGTTCCGCCCAATGAGCCTAATAAGCCAGGAGAAGAAACTACTCCTCCAAATGAACCTAATAAGCCTGGAGAAACAAAACCTCCAGGAGAAGAAGATATGTTTGACAAACTGAAAAAACAGTTTGAAAATTATCATGAAGGTTTATCTGATGAGGCGGCAGAGTCCATCAAAAATATTGATAAGTCTGAATCTGTAAAAGATATGCAAGATGTTGCAGTTAATCCTGTTTTGGATAAACTGCACATGACCAATTACTTTGACACGGGTGCTCCTGTAGTTATTACAGATACGCCTTTAAGCCCTGATCGTCTGGGTACATTTCATGTGGTTACAGATGCAAAAGGTAATGATATACCTACCCGTTTAGCAGTTGTAGAAGCCAATGATTTATTAACATCTAACCACCATTCTGGCTCAAAGAATACTGAGTTCAGCGACTTATCCACAAGTGCCGTTCGTCCTATTTCCAACAATGTAAATGCCGCAGGTATCCAAGAAGCCTACAAGCGTGGCACTGCCGAACAGTACAAGCAAGACCTTATCAATGACCATAGATCCCTCAATATTGATCCTAAAGTCATTGAGGCAATGAAAGAACCTGTACTGGTTAGAGTTGTTCCAAAGTCATTTGTAACTCCTGGAATTGTGGATACCAATGAGAAAGAGTTTTTCAATAGACCAGAGCTAAGTCCTGACGAAGTTCATAAGATGTTTAAGGGTAATACAGTCACCCAAGCAGCTCAGAACTTAGTCAATATAGCTCCCGACTCTTACTCCAAAGCTCTTGCGGAGATGATACAGAAGAAGATCAATGAGTACGACAAGCGTGGCGTACCTATGACTTTCAGCATGAAACTGTTGAAGCATCCAAGAAGTAAAGCTCCTGGTTATGTTCAACCTTCCACAGTTGGCGGCAAGATTCATTTTGATTTAGAGATAAAAGGCAAGACAGGCGCAACCTTTGAAACGCTTGCCCATGAGTTTATTCACATGGTAACGCTTGCCGAGATTCAATATCTTGGCGAAAGTCATCCGCTTGTCAAAGAGATGAACGATCTAAGAAAACTTGTACATAAACAATTTATCAAAGATCAAAAGGCTAACAAGTTTAACCATTATCAATTGCATTCAATTAAGTATGCATTTAAGTCTTATCCATCTATATTGCACGGCAATATTCATCCTGAGTTTGTAACCCAAGGATTAACCGATCCCGAAACTAGAAAATACTTATCCACAATCCAAGTTGGTACAACCACGGCTTATCACAAGCTAATTACTTTAGTTCGTAAGTTGCTTGGTATTGATCCAAAGTATGAGTCTGCTTTGGATAGACTCATGTCTATATCTACCAAGATGATAGAAGCGCCTACAGCTGATACGGCTAGTATGCTTGAGAAAAAAGGATTTCAACTGGGTATACCTAGTGGTAATGCAGTTCCGTCTAACAGACCCATGAAGTCTTCGACCCCGCCTCCAGTAACTAGTCAAACTATAGAGCCAAGCAAAGCTACTGGCGCTGGTAAAGAAGCCTTAGATGAACTGGCTAACAACTGGTCGGCGGATGGTAGAAAGGTTGAAGAGCCACCCAAGAGTTTCTATGAGAACCTTAAGAAATATTGGGACAACGCTAAAGATAATCCTGAGATGGCAGCCAAGCAAGCCAAAGAAGCTGCAATCAGGTTCATAGATAAAGTACAGACTTGGACATTCAGTAGTGATGCGGCGCTTAATAACAACTTGCGTAGAGGCATTATGGCTTCTGATGCAGAGATGAGCGATAAGGTTAGGAACATACTTAACACCAGTACAAGTCAAACTGTTCACGCTGATGCGGTTGCCAATGGTGCTTTGCTAGAAGGTAGAGCAGTTTATGACGGCGATGTACAAAAGTGGGAAGTGGTAAAAGATAAAGACAACTTAATTGCTCTTGAGAAAGCGGTAAGCGAGTTTTCCAAACAATACAACTTAACCTATCAAGAGGCTGAGTTACTTGTACATACGGCTTTAGAAGCCAGACGGGTACGGTCTTTGAAAGAGTTTAATAAACAGGTTAGTGATGAAGTTGCACAACTTAGATCAGAAGGCAAGATCAAGGAAGCGGAAGCTCGTTCACGGGATAAGAAACTGATCCACCTGAACGATGACCAGATCAATATTGGTCTTGGGTTCTTTGATTCCATGCCAGAGATTCAAAATGCCGTAGATATTTGGTCGGGCATGAGAGAGAACACGGCTAAGACTTTGGTTGAAACGGGCGTATGGAGTCAGGAATATGCAGACCTGATGCTATCCAATGCTGACTATGTGCCGTTCAATCGTGACTTTGACGAAGATGAGAAGATGACGGACAAGCATCATATCTCTGGTCTGATGGTTAAAGCCAAAGAGTTTAAGCTTACAGGATCAGAGCGTCCTGTTCACAACATCATTGACAACATGGCAAAGTGGACAGAGTATTCTATCAATCGTGCGATCAGGAACTCACAAGCCGTAGCCATGATTGATGCGGCCATGAGTGAAGATTTAAAAGACTTAAAGCTTGCAGAGAAAGTATCTTCTCCCAAGAAGGGTGGTAATACTGTTCGTATCTTGCGTGAAGGCAAAGAAGAGTTCTATGAGATGAAAGATCCAATGTTTGTGGATGCTTTTGCAGGACTACAGTCTGTATCTGTTCCAACGATCAAGTTCTTCTCTAAGTTTGCAAACATTCTCAGAGATTCTGTGGTGATGAACCCGCTATTTTCTGTTAGCCAAGTGCCACAGGACTCGTTCTCTGCTATCTTTACATCTGGTTTAGCTCCTCAGTATGCGCTTAGAATCCCTGCGCTTGCGGTTAAAGAGTTTGTTAAAACACTTAGACGTACCAGTACCACACATGAAGAGCTAAAGAAGTATAGAGCTACGGGTGTATCTGACTTTAACTCTGAACTGTCCCGCAGAGATGCTGAGATACTGGCTGGTGTTAAGCCGCCACCTGGCGGATGGGGCAAGGTCAAAGATATGCTTAGACATATCTCTATGGCATCAGATAACGCCGTCAGACAAGCGGTATATGAAGCATCCATATCAGCAGGACTGACCCGTGGCGAAGCTATAGAGAAGTCCTTTGAGGTCTTTAACGTCCGCAGAAGGGGATCATCACAGACTTTGCGTGTAGCAGGTCAAGTTATTCCGTTCTTTAATGCTTACCTTGCCGTTCAAAACGTAGCGTATAGAACTATTACTGGCACAGGAATATCTCCCACAGAGAGAACGGCAGCTTTGCAAACCCTTGCAATGACTACTGGATCTGTGATGGCTTTATCTTTGCTTTACGCAATGATGAACGGAGATGATGACGATTATCTAAAGAAACCAACCACGATCAGGGATAGACTCCTGATGATCCCTGGAACTGGCGGACTTAGTGTTCCACTCAGGAATGATTTGTTCACCATTCCAAAGATACTGACAGAGCATATGTATCTATTGATGACAAACAATGCCACAGAAGACGGGCGTAAGTTTAGAGATTCAATGGCATCTGCTTTGACCTCATCTCTCATGGCTCCTACTCCCGTGCCCCAAGCGATCAAGCCGTTGGTCGAAGTAGGATTGAACTATGACTTCTTCCAGAATCGTAACCTAATCAATCCATTCCAACTTAAAGAGGAGACATACAGGCAGTTCAACGATTCAACATCTGAACTTGCTAAAGTATTAGGTAAGACTGGATTGATTGCGCCAATCAATGCAGACCATATCATCCGTGGTATGTTTGGTTCTATTGGTGGATTGACATTGCTTGTAACCAATCCAATCCTACATAGTGATCCAAGGGTTGAAAGACCTACAATGTCTTGGAGGGATGTAGCCGCTTCCGTACCTGGCACAAGCGGATTCATTACCAAACAAAATGAAAACGGATTAAAGCGTGATTTCTATATTTTAAAAGATGAAGTAGATAAAGCTACGGCAACCTTTGACGATATCAAGAAAAGAACACCTGCTGAAGCAGCTGAATACATGAAGTCCAAAGAGCATCAGGTGCGTGTTGGTATGCATACTGAAGTGGATAGGATAGGCAAGACTCTTGCGGCCCTCAAGCAGAATATTGCAATGATCAGCAATAAGCCTGACAATCAAATGTCTCCTGATGTTAAGGAAGAAAGAATTAATAATCTTCGCAAACAGGAAGATTTGATATTAAAAAGTATAAATATTAAGAAGATGAGAAGTCAAGCGATGCTATAAGCTTCTCTATGGTGAGGGCGAGAGCATCTGTTTCGTCCAACCTTTTTACATTCCATATAGCTTTGCGACCATGTATGCCGTTATGAGAACCCATATGGCAGTCCCTGCATAAAGGGATAGATGTAAACCACTGACCCTGTTTAATCTCGTGACAGTCGCTTGGTGAGGATGCATCGCATATGATACATGGCATCTCTTTTATCCTCTGAATGTGTTTCTTCTCGGAGGATGTGGGGGGTTTCTTGTTCTTGCTTTGCATTTGATTCTTCACATAAATGAGTTTCTGCCGTTTCCAGAGAGGCCCACTTGATACCACAACGGGTGCATCGGAACATCTTGCCTTTGAATACCAATGCACCGTTTTTCATTTTAGTAATGTCTCCAGTTGGTCAATGATCGCATCTGCAATAGTATCTTCTTCATAGGATATTTTGTTTGCAACGGTATTGTTTGCGACTGCATCTATGGCATCCATAATACCTTTATCGTATCCGCTGTCAAAGTCTCCTTTGCCGTTTAAGATCATTGTAATGGCATCCCGAACCAGTTTAGAAGCTTTACGCTCCTGCGCTAATTCTTTCAGCTTTTCGTATATCTCTGGTGTGAGATGTACGCTGTACGGAATTAACCGTTTACTTGCTTCCATGCTTGGAACTCCTTGAATATAAATTTGTACTGCGCTATGGCTTCTTTGTTTGTTTTAAGCTCCGTCCTGGATTCAATGTTTAATTCCTGCTTGAGCCATGCCGTAGCCGTCTCCTCGCTTTCATCAAACGTCTGGTTGGTTTCAACCAGGAACGCCCAAAAGATCGGATCACGGCACAGTATTGCAGAGGAACGAACCAAGTCGGGAGAGTATTCCTGATCCCGATTCATTGGCTTTTCCTCCCCGTTCAAACGAACCATCACGACTTGATAACGTGCTCCTACGAAGTCACGCATCAAGCCCTCTGGTATCTCGTCTGGGTGTATGTTTAAGGTCAACATATAGCCAGTTTTATCCTGCTTTAATGCGACCTTTACCGCCTCAAACTGTAGTGTTTCCATCAAAAAGGAGTGTCTTCGTTGTCTGAAATAGAACGCTGAACTGGTTGGGTAGGCTTTGCTTCTTCCTTTGGCTTGTAATTGTTCCAAGACAAACGCATCCAAGGGCCGTAGTTTCCATCCATGTTCCATGCAGATAACTTGATTGTGATCTCATCATCCTGCTCTTCCAACAATTTCTTGAGGACTTCTCGTTCCATGATGATCTCGCCAACCATGTCAGGCTTTTTATCTCCTGATAGTTTGTATTTGTTGGTGCTTAGCTTGCCACTGTTAGGGTATTGCATTGAAAGACTCCTTGTAATGTTTAAATTGTTCCATGAGTTTTGAATAGGTAGGCTCGTCATCGGCTCTCAGGCGATCAAAGATAGCACGATTAACCCTGAATATGGTCATCACATCATCTAAGGTCTTGGCTGCGTTTAAGCAAATGATGGCTGCGTCATAGACAATCTTAGACCAATCCTCTGCCGTTGCGGTAGATTGAGCCGTGATCTTGATGTTCCACTCCCCACCTTTGCCTTCAATCTTGGCTGGTGGTTTGATCTCGCCTGTCTTTGGATCTATAGATGATTTAACAATCTGATGATCTGCTTTGGGTACTGGTCTTGGTGCAGGTTCAGATGCATCTACCATATCCCCTTCTGTTAACTCAAGAGCTATCATCCAGAGGTATCTGCGAAAATAAGTTAAAGTTCCACCCAAGTCTTGTATGGGCTGACCTTTTGGATTGTGCGCCATTACGGTCGGAGCAGTAAATTGAACGGCATCCTTAGACTCCACATCGTGTACGCAAAGAGTAGCAGAATCTGCACCCAAGCTAAACACTCCGCATAAGCCGTGCTTGTCAAATACATCATGAGCCGTGGGAATAAAATCCCCAAGCTCAAAGTATTCGTATCCTGCAAACTTATTCTTGCCTGATTTCTTAAGCGGTTTGTGAGCCATCTCGACTCTTGCCGCCTGTAGTTTCTTAAATACTGTCATACTTTTCTTCCTGGTCTTTTCTTAGGTGTGCCGTCTACTTTGTAACCGTATGGTGCTTTCTTTGCCTTGTTTTTAAACTCAGCATATTCTTTATTAAATATTTCAGCAATCTCAGGGTCAACATCTTTTAGTGTTGGTTTTTCTTTTAATTGTTCAAGCCTGTAGTCTAAGCAAGTATCAAAATTACTAAGCAACCTATTTGCTTTTTCTTTGATTCCTGCCTTAACAAAATCCCACTCATTTAAATCCATATCTATTACGATTCTGTCTTTGTCTATATTGTTCCAATCAATTTTCATTTGTTTCTCCCTTTAAAAAGTTGTAAATCCTCTCCGCTCCCTTAACAATTACCCCAAAGTCGTGTGGGCTAACGTTAATTACTTCTGCCTCGTCCATCATCTTCACAATATCTAATGTGAACTGCATGGCGGTACACCTAAGCTGTGTGTCGTTCATATGATTACCTCTTCTTGAACTGTGTTTTCTGCTAGATACTTCTGGTGTTGTGAGCACCATTGACTAACCTGGCAATAGTTCATGCATCTTGTTCTTTCTCCTGCCCTGACCTGAATCTCGTATCCCTTCCCTGCCGCTGCTAGGTCTGCCTTTGCTTCTGCCTCTGTTGGATGGATAGATTTAGCTCTCTTGCCTCCTACTTTAATCACTGCCCAAGTGGTTGGCTTCTCCCACATCTCTTCAGGTGTGCATTCAGCAATGTTGCCGTCTGTCTCTGACTCAAAGTAAGCCTCGCCGTGTGCCTTTAATCGTTCCTCGATAAATAGTTCTGCCCGCTCGAACGGCCAAAGCATCTGGTCTAGGATCACGATAGGGGCTTGCGGATAGCCTTCCCTATTCACGGCATCCCTTTGACTCCAATCACGCACTATGGCTACGATACGCAACGCTTTGACAGGTTTATTCTTGGCTTTCTGTAATAGCCATGCATAGATATTGAGTTGCTCTTCCCATTCAGGTTTGTCGTTTTGGACTGCCCAGGCGGTCGTGGTCTTGTAATCATTGATCACAATGCCGTCTTCATAGATTTCTTGCAAGTCTACTGCGCCTGAGATATGCCAACCCTGGTGCTCGACATGGACTCGCTCTTCAACAATGTGGTTGTCTGCCTTGCCGTGCTCCAGGATATTGTGAACGGCTGAACCAAACAAAGACCAAACCATAGATGCTGCATCTTCCTCAATGTCATCCCAATGCTGACGTTTAAGTTGCACGATACGGGGTGAGTTAATCAACTCTGTGGCTGATATGTGCGCTTTGCCTTTTGAGTAGGTGGGGCGCTTAAGTACATTGACAATTGTGTCGGGTAATCCAAACTTATTCGTTAGTTTCATCTACATTCTCCTCTGTTTCTCTAACTTCAAGCATGGCATCTGCATAAGCATACCTAGCCAGGCATCTGATCTTCACTGTAGCCGATCTCCTAAAATCTGGATCAAGCCGTGTACCGCCTGTATCAGATATGTTGAACGCTTTTATAATGTCTCCTTCAGTGACCTGTTTTGGTAGCTCCTCTTCGGGGCAGTGAGCCGCAAAATAGTCTCGAAGACTTATGTTTAAATCAATCATTTGTGTTTCCTTTATATGTTGTTGGGGCTTGAATGTTATATCTTGTTTTGGATAATGTCAATAGATACAATGATACCAGAACTAACTATTGCATAGTCACGCACAACGTTACATATGACCCCCCACGAAAGTTTTAATATGAGATATGCAAACAGAATTGATGCCAACCAAAGTATTATTGTAGAAACCCTACGCAAAGCTGGGGCATATGTGCGTATTGTCACGATGGGTGATGGTGTGCCTGATCTTTTGGTTGGGTATAAGGGGTATACATTACTTTTGGAAGTAAAGGACGGGGAAAAGCCGCCCAGTGATAGGAAGCTGACCAAGGCGGAGCAGAAGTTTTTTGATGAATGGACGGGTGGTTTGTTGGCGGTAGTGGAATCTGTTGAAGATGTTCTTGCAATTTTGAAAGCTTGCGAATAGAATTACTTTGGTTTTTTTCATTTGCGGTTCCTTTTTAAGTTGATTGGTTTTAGGGGTGTCTCACGGCATCCCTATTTTTTTGTATACTGTAGCCGTGGGGTTGAACTGGGTTAGCGCCAGGGTTTAAAATTCAATGGTTCGTCATTGGAGAATGGAATACACTGCTTCATGTGAACAATCCCACACCAAGAAGTATGAGGACTAGGAGCGCCGCAGTCGCTACCCTTAAACGCAAAGGGGATAGTCCTCATTCTTGTTGGTGGTAATACGGGTTAGCGCCGTATGTAAACTCCTATAGGTTTATGGAACATATCCACTGCTTTATGTGAACCACCAACAACTACTACAAATATTTTTACTTAGGGTTGACGCACTTTGAAATTGTTTGCTATACTAATTGCACAGTTTGGCGTGGAACCCGAACTAAGAAGAGTCGTTAATGAAATCCCGACCCCTTTGGGGTGGCAATAGCTCATAAGGTTATTGTGTTCCAACGGGGTTTCATTAACGGCTTTTTTTATTGTCTTTCCACTTTTACTGTCGTACTCCGCACGTTAGTAAGAACCTATATGGGTTGCACGGAAGAAAACATAAAAAAGCCCCAGTGACCCGCTGGCCTAAGTAGCGAAAGCGAACAGGATATAGACAAATCCCGTAAAAAGGAAACACACCTACCTCGCAAGAGTCGCTGAAGTTCTAGCAATAGATGCCCGAATAGCTGGCAACCATCCTAGCTATCTCGATAAGTTCAGAGGAAGCGGTATGCTCTACCGAAAGATCGAAGATGATCGGAGTTTGTCGTAAAGGTTCCTTGAGTCTGCCCCTCGCCCCTAATACCAGGGAAGGAAGGTTCAAGGGTAAGAATCTTTTTTAACGTATCATGCAACACATGGGTTGACTACAGAACAATCTATTGTATACTTCACGAAAAAGGGGGGCAGAATGACTAAAGGAGAAAATATGTTAGTAAAAAAAGTTCAGATTGAAGAAATGATTACATTCATTAAACCAACAAGAGAAGAAGCCATCACGTTGGCTTACGAGATTGGCGGCGGAGAAGTTCATGCTTTGCATCTTCAACGTGGATTTGGTATGCCAGCAGCGAAGCCTGTTGGGTATTTTGTACAAGAATTAAAAGTGTCGGCGGCGTATAGAACGCTTGAGCGACTGGGGTATAGTTTTTGTGGTGGCGAAGAATGGAAGCCTCCGCTTGGCAAACCTAAGGAGTAACACATGACTAAAGAAGAATACATTAAGTTGTTCCATGAAGCAGAAGTTAATCTTGTCGCATTCAAACCCGTATTTCATTGTGATGATGAGTTACGCAAAATGGTTGAAATGGCAATAGAAAAAGAGCGTGAGAAGTTTTGCGCTGTACTTCGGCAATTACATGATTCATATTCATTGACAAGCGATTCAAACGCCATCAGAGCAAGGGGACAAGAATGACACAAGACAAAGACATGAATGAGATATTTGAGTCGGCATTTACAAGCGCACTTATTACTGGAATAGGAGTTGTAAAGATAAGCAAC